>Ga0182008_10000375_pt1 | contig 34589 bp, 25 predicted proteins | sample Sormic07211129_1_FD_120482 | JGI IMG/M metagenome (GOLD analysis project Ga0182008, IMG submission 120482) | Rhizosphere microbial communities from Sorghum bicolor, Mead, Nebraska, USA - 072115-129_1 metaG | ecosystem: Host-associated > Plants > Roots > Rhizosphere | place: USA: Nebraska...
TCCTCTGTTTTGGATATTTATCAAAAAGAAGGGAACAACCAGGAATACCACATAACAGGCGGAATTGGGGCGGTTTCGAGCAGACTATTGGTAGAAGGCCCTATTGTAAAAGATAAAAGTTCATTCGTGGTTGCTGGTCGTACTTCTTATGCGCATTTGTTTTTGAAACTGGCAGATAACCCAAATTCTGTTTCTTTTTATGATCTGAATGCCAAATTGAATTATAAGGCCAATGACAATAACAGGATTTTCCTTTCAGCATATTTCGGCAAGGATAATATGGATTTCAGCAATTTTTTTAGCAATAATTATGGAAACTCATTCTTTAATCTTCGTTGGAATCATATTTTTTCTGAGAATTTTTTTTCCAATGCATCGGTCATTTACAGCAAGTACGACTATGGCCTGAAGATAAAAAATGTTGGTATTGACTGGGCATCGGACATCCTTAATTATAATTTAAAGTACAATTTTAATCATTATCTGTCTGATAAGCTGGTTTTGAATTATGGCGTCAATTCCATTTACTACCAATTCAATCCCGGGACAATAAAACCTACAGATATCACTTCACCTATCAATGCTGATCAGATTGAAAAAAAATATGCCTGGGAAAATGCGCTGTATATCAGTGCCGAGCAAAAGCTCACAGATAGAATATCATTGAATTACGGATTGCGATATAGCAATTTTCAAAGATTGGGAGAACAAAATATAAATAGTTACGCTCATAATGAGGCAGTGTTTTTCAATCCCGAGTTACAAATTTATGAAGAAGGAACACCCACGGGTACAATACATTACGGTAAAAACAAAAAGATTATTGATTTTGGAAATTTAGAACCGCGTCTGGCAGTTTCTTATGCCATAAATAACAACCAATCCATTAAGGCAAGTTACAACAGGATGAGCCAATATGTCCATTTAATTTCCAACACAGCTTCCGTCTCTCCACTCGATATTTGGGCGCCGAGCGATCAATATTTGAAACCTGAAATTCTTGACCAGGTTGCATTGGGCTATTTCAGAAATTTCAACGATAGAAAATATTCTTTGGAAACAGAAGCTTTTTACAAGAAAAGTAAAAACAAAGCAGATTATATTGATGGAGCTGAATTAATTGCTAACAAAGCTATAGAACAAGTACTGCTAAACGGAGAGGCAAGGGCTTACGGACTCGAGGTGATGCTGAAGAAAAATGCCGGACAACTGACAGGCTGGCTTTCCTACACACTTTCTAAAGCAGAGCAACGTACACCGGGAAGAAACGAAGGAGAGCCTGGCATTAACAACGGCCAATGGTATCGTGCCAATTACGATAAAACCCATAACCTTTCAATTACAGCTGCATATCAACTGACGAAGAGATGGAATTTTGGAGGCATTTTCACCTATCAAACAGGGAGAGCCGCAACATATCCCATCGGCAAATATCAGTACCAGGGGATTACGGTTGCGAATTACGGAGCGCGAAATCTTAATTCGCTTCCTGCTTATCATCATTTGGATCTATCAGCAACCTACATACCAAAACCGGACAGCAAAAAAAAGTGGAAAAGTGAATGGGTGTTCAGTATTTACAATGTTTACGGTAGAAACAATGCCGCATCTATTATGTTCGAGCAAAACAGAGAAACAGGGTTGAGCGAAGCAAACAGGATATCGATTTTTGGTATCATTCCGGGGGTGACTTACAATTTCAAATTTTAATCCTATAAAAATGAAGAATATATTTAGATACCTGGTTGTTTCACTCAGTTTTTTTCTCCTGTCCTGCACAAAGGTAGTGGACGTAGATTTAGAAACAGCAGAACCGAAATTGGTAATTGATGCATCGATTGATTGGGTAAAAGGTACCACAGGCAATGAGCAGAAAATCAAGCTCTCCACCACAACGGGATATTACAGTCCGAAATTTCCAACAGTTTCAGGAGCAGATATAACAATAACAAATTCGGCAAATACTGTTTTTAGTTTTATAGAAAATCCCGGTACGGGAGAATATGTCTGCTCCAATTTCCATCCAGTTACCGGGGAAAATTATACGTTGAAAGTAGCTTTAAATGGAGAGACTTATACTGCAACCGAAACTTGTATAGGTGTGCCAAGTATTGAAAATAATATTGCACAGAATAATTCCGGTGGATTTGGTGGTGATGAACTGGAAATCACCTACTACTACAAGGATAATGGCAATCAGGATAACTACTATCTGCATCGTATCTTATCACCGGTATCTGTGTTCCCGGAATATAAAGCCAAAGATGACAAGGACAGTCAAGGCAACCTGATGCGTGAATTTTTTTCTGACAAAGACCTCAAAGCCGGAGATACAATAAACATCCGGCTTTACGGTATTTCCAGAAGATATTACGATTATTTCAGAAAATTATTAGCAGCCTCTGGAGCTGGTAACGGCCCGTTTCAAACAATACCAGGTTCTGTGCGAGGAAACATTATCAATCAGACTCATTTTGCAAACTTCGCTTATGGATATTTCAGATTATCGGAAGTAGACGTTAAGGATTTTTTATGCGAATAAGTCCAGCCATAAATCCAGTCAAGCTGTTGAATTTGTTTGCCAATAAAGAAGCCAATTAAGCGGTCACGGAACCATGCAGCTACTGGATTTGTCTTTGTTTTGGTATCACCTACTTTTCTGGCGCTTTTTATCACTTTTTCTACTCTGGGCTGACGCTCTGACTGAAAAGCCTGAAATGCAGTACTGTAGTCTTTATATAATTTTAATAACTCAGCAATTACAACGGTGTCTTCCAATGCTAATGATGCTCCCTGGCCAATATGAGGAGAAATGCCATGTGCTGCATCTCCAATAAGACAAACCCTGCCTTTATACCAGTGAGAAAGCTTTGGGACGTCATAAATAGGGTAGGCAATAATCTCGTGGCTGTTTTTGATTATTTGGGAGAATAAAGGATCATCGTTCTTATGAACATCTGCTAAGTGGTCCTGAATTTCAGTTTTTAATGTTTGCTCTATTTCGTATGGTTTTGGTTCTTGCGCTCTGAAATAATTATTGAACCACCAGACTTCCCCTTTGTCAGAAACTGAATAAGCAAAAAATCCCCTTTCTCCAAAGGTCATCCGTATGGAATCCAGGGGTTTTGAAAGCCCGGGGATCTTTGCATAACCACCGGTAGAGATCAGCTTTGTGTACTTGATTACAGAAGCATCCGGGAACAATTGTTTTCTAACCTCGGAAAACATTCCGTCACAACCAATCATGATATCACCGGTAGCGGTCGTTCCATCAGCAAAATGCGCTGTTACCTGGTCATGTGTTTCACGGTAGCTGACAAATTTTTTATTGTACTCTATTTTTATGCCAGCTTCAGTTGCTGCTATCCGGGCATATTTGTTGAGGTTTGCACGTTTTAACTGAAGTGTTTCTACACCATATTGCTTTTTCTGGTAAGCCGTACCCAGTTCTGCTATTTGCTTTCCTTTGGAATTGAAGAATTTCATTGAGCCAGGGGTATAATCTTCTTTGAGCAGGCTCAAATCAACAAATTCTTTCAATACATTCAAGCCGTTAGGCGTAAGCCCCAAAAAGGCGCCCTCTTTTGTATTGTCCTTTGATCTTGATTCAAATATTTCGGACTCAAGACCTATTTTTTTTAGCTGTAAAGCCAGTATTGGCCCTGCAACACCTGCACCTATTATAATTGCTTTTTTATTCATTGTTTTTCTCTTTTATTTTTAATCCTGGAATTAGTGAGAAGTTTAGTGCAAAAAAATAACCTCACGATGCAAAATTATTGTACAATCAAAAGATAGGCTTGTAAAAAAAGGAGTTAAACTAGTAAATTAGGGAGTAATGGGATTTGAACTAAGAAATGATAAAAAGCCACTTATAATGGCCTTTAATGAAAATGACTTTGGCAGTCAGGGTTTTAAAGAAGATGCCTTTAAAATAAATATCCCTTTTGGACAATTAACTGCTAAGCAATGGCTTTTTGATGGGATCAAGATGCTATATTCCGAAACTGATCTTGATAAACCAGCCGAACTGGACTGGAAGGGAGATACGGAATTAGTAACCATGCACTTTAATTTGCAGGGAAGAACTTCAATAATACAGGATGGGATGAGCCATTCTTTTGAGTTGAATGGGAATCAGCATAATTTATTCTATGGTACCAACGCTGAGGGTAAAATGAAACTCGATGAATTGCAGATGAAATCATTTATGATCCAATTTGCAAAGGATTCTTTTTTGACAATATCAAAAGATGGAAATGAATCCCTTAAGCAGTTCGCGGATAAGATAGTGTCGGGAACACCTGTAGCTTTTTCAAATGCTAATCTAAATATTGATCTGCCGATACAAACCTGTATCAATTCGATTTTGAATTGTGATTATTCCAATGGGTTGAAAAGATTATTTCTTCTTTCGAAAACAATTGAACTGCTTGTTTTGCAAGCGGAATCATTTAATAACTTTCAACATTCAAAGCCTGGATACATTAAACATGATTATGACAAAGAGCGAATTGTATTTGCCCGTGATTATTTGGTTAAAAATATAGAGTCGCCACCTACGCTGGTAGAATTGGCAAAAATAGCAGGGATAAATGAGTACAAACTGAAGCGGGGGTTTAAAGAAATGTTTAATCAAACAGCTTTTTCTTATTTAGCTGACCTACGTTTAGACCTTGCAAAAAGAGATCTGCTTGAAGGCAAAAAACAAGCTACCAAAATAGCATATGAATTAGGCTATTGTTCATTGCAGCACTTTAGTAGCGCATTCAAGAAAAAGTTCGGCATTACCCCACGTCAGATGAAACGTTGAGCCTAAAAGTGATTTGCAATGGCCGCAATTTTTTTTTTACAGCCATTGCCATCTACCTGTCTAACGCGGGCTTTCCGGCGGGCCTAAATAGCTTGCCGGAATGGCCTTGGTTTCCAAAACGAATTTCTGCAAAACGACACCGGGGCTAAGTGCCCATACTTTCAAGATATGAACACCAGCTTTTTTAACCTCGTGCTTCGAACTCAATATCTTTATATTCTCTGCAACATTGGTGTTCCAGTTTCTTTGGTCGGCTTTGATGATGTCAATAATTTGCGGCACTTCATCGTCTATCGAAATGGCATAAGATAAAGCCGTATCATGGCTAAAATCGAGTGTAGGAGAGAGGTAAGCCTTGATCTTCACTTCACCTGCCTGCTGCAGTTCAAAAGCATACTCCAGCCTTGGGCTTTGCAGGCTAAGTTTTTCTGGCTTTGCGGTTACCGGAAACGGGGCAACTGCAGACGATGTTCTGCCATGATCCGGAAGCACTTTCCACGACGGTGCCTTTGTTACAATATTACGGGTATAGTTAGCGGCATCTATGGAAATGTACCCATTTTGTTCCTGGAATGTATTCGCCTGTTTTGGCGTATTTGTCTGATGCACCTCTGCATAGATCCTGACCGAATTGCCCTGATCTGACTGGATCAGGATAGGCACTTTATAACTGCCTGCAGGAACTTTAGAAAAGTCTGCAGTTAAGCTGATACGGACCTGATCTTTAACCTCGCCTGCTGTCTGGCTGAGTTTTATCCAGGGTTTTTCGGGAGTGATTTTATAATGAAAAGGAGCCTTTCCACGATTGAAGATTTCTATATAAGCCGATGAATTGCCCTGTTTGTAGATGCCCGGTAAAACCGCATCCGACTGAGCATTTGGCCACCAGTTTGCGGATCCTTCTATAGCAACACCCATATCGGCCTTTTCCGGTAAAGAAATGCTTTGGGTTGCTGGTATGGCATTCACCTCCGGTTGCTGCCAGCCGGTGTAACCAATATGGGTCTGGTCCATCATATGGTTCCATTTTCCGTGATTGATTTCCGTATTGTAATGCCTGGCTAAAGCAGCATCCTGATCAAAGTGTTGTTTTACGGTGATGGCTGTTGTATTTGTAGCCGCTCTTCCCTGGGCAGCATACAGCTTGTTTTGAGCAGCTGCATAATACATTTCATTCAGGTTGGCCAGTGCCCTGACCGGGAAGAGTATCAGTTGATCATAGGCATCTTTAGCCTCGGCAGGAATTTTCTCGTCCAGCGCTTCTGCGTCTTTACGCAATACCTGGTACTCTTCTACGATACGCTCAAATTCCCTGTAGTTGGTCAAACTATAAGTGTTTGCATCCAGGAGTTCCGGCTTTCTTCTTGAACTGTATTTTCCATATCTGGACAGCACAGAAGCAATAGCTAGTGCATTGTTCTTTCCAAATTGTTTTTCAACCCACAATGCAGTATACGCTTCCAGCTGATCTGCAGGCCATTTTTTTGGAGACCAGGCATAATCCAGGAAAAACTCTATCGGAAATTCCATAGGTTTCAAGTCGCCCACATTAACAATCCAGATCTGATTGGCGCCGTATTCGTGGGCCAGGTTCATTTGCTCCCAGATCCTTGGGAGTGGGTTTGTATTCAGCCATTTGTAATTCCTTGGATCGCCAACATAGTCAAAATGGTAATAGATGCCGTAACCTCCGCTTCTCGGACGGTCAATTAGCTTTGGAAGCTTACGGATATTTCCCCAGTTGTCGTCGCAGAGCAGCAGGGTGATGTCATCGGGTACACGCATGCCTTTATCGTAATAATCCTGCACTTCTTTATAGAGCGCCCAGAGCTGTGGTGTTTTAGAGGCCTCCTTGTTGGTTTGCTCCGCGATGATTTGACGCTGGTCTTTTACAATTCTCTCCAGCAGGGCAATATTGCTACCTTCAGACATAGGCTCATCACCATCACCTCTCATTCCAACGGTTACAATACTTTCTCTGTTGCCCATTCTCTGAATGCCCTTGGTCCAGAATTCTCTTAGGGTTTGTTCATTGGTCGCATAATTCCACGGGCCTTTGCCATATCTTTTCCATTCATCGTGTGCCCGGGTCAAAGGTTCATGGTGTGAGGTGCCAATGACTACGCCATATTCGTCAGCCAGCTGCGGATTTAAGGGGTCATCATCATAAAAAGCACTGCCCCACATAGCTGGCCACAGGTAATTGCCTTTCAGACGCAGGATCAGTTCAAATACATGGCTGTAAAATTTATGGTTAAAACCTCCGAATTTCTCTTTGGACCAGCCAGAAAGAGCAGGGGCTTCATCGTTGAGGAAAATGCCTCTGTATTTTACGGCCGGTGTACCCTGACTGTGCAGGCCTGGTGTAACAAACAGATTCTTCTGTTGCTTCACCGGTACATCTGCCCACCAGTACCAGGGAGATACACCGATTTTAGAAGACAAGTCGTATATGCCATATATGGTGCCCCTTTTGTCACTTCCTGTAATGACCAAGGCTTCATCTATCCCGGGAAAAGGTTTTTTTACAGTCTGAATGACAAAGGTCTCCCATTTTCCTTTAATGGCCGAGACCTCCAGTTTATGCTGTTGTACCAGCAGGTCAATCTCCGGGCTTTTGCCCAGGGTACCAATGATAACAAGCGCACCTTTTTTAGGCATAGCATTATAAAAAGAAGGTGTATTTCCGGTCACCATCTTCAGATCAGACTGTAAGTTTTTAGCCGCAATCAGTACCCCGGGGTAATCCTGTGGATTTACGAATACAGAGGCGGGCGATCCATTCTGGCTAAGCGGGAAATGAGTCTTATTGCCTTGACTGGAAATATAGGTTTTATCATCTATTGCAAAACTATACTGGTAGCTGCAGATCATGAAAAGTACGAGTAACAAATGTCGGTTCATCATTTAAAATTTGGTTATAGCCTAATAGGTTTTTCTTTGGGACTCTGGTCTTCTGAGATCTTATAAATGCCATAATGGCCTTGAAAATAAAATTATAAAAAAATAATTACAATCGATTGCATTATTGAATATTCTTTCTACTTTTATTCTGCTAACCACATATTAACCAATTCACTATAGACGATGGCCCAGGTATTTTTTAAGAGATTCTTATTTTGTTTATTTTTCACTGCACAGCTTGTCTGTAGTTACGCAACTGTAAAATTACCCAGACTGATCAGTGACGGGATGGTGTTACAAAGAGGCGAGGTGATCCGGGTTTGGGGATGGGCAGATCCTGGAGAAAAGATCACCCTAAAATTTAACAACAAAGACTATAAAACCGTTTGCAAGCCCTCATTGGTTTGGACCGTTGAACTTCCGGCAATGACCCCCGGTGGACCATTTCGCATGGATATACAGGGAGATAACCTGATCTCTATTTCTAATATCCTGATTGGAGATGTCTGGGTTTGCTCCGGGCAGTCTAATATGGAGTTGCCCATGAACCGGTTGAAGGATAAATACGCAGCGGTTATTAAGAACGCTGCTAATCCAAACATCCGGCAGTTCAATATAAAAACAGCGTATAATTTTCATGGTATCCAGAAAGACCTGGGTTCCGGTACCTGGGTTTCTGCAGATCCTGTCTCGGTGTTGGATTTTACAGGTGTGGGGTATTTTTTTGCTAAAGACCTGTATGAAAAATACCATGTTCCCATCGGCCTGATCAAAGCCAGTGTAGGTGGTTCGCCAGCAGAGGCCTGGTTAAGCGAAACCGCATTAAAATCCTTTCCAAAAGAATTTGCCCTTTATCAAAAATACCAGGACGATGCGGTGATCGATCAGATCAAAAAACAGGATGAGGAAAAGGCCGGCACATGGAACAACCGTTTAAAACAGAATGACCGGGGCCTGGAGGGTGGAGAAATTTCCGACTGGAAAAATACGGTAGTGCCCGGCTTCCGGACAGGTCATTTAAGTGGTGTACTTTGGTACCGGAAAGAAATTGACTTGCCAGAAGCTATGGATGGAAAGGCTGGACGGCTTTGGCTGGGAACGATTGTAGACCGGGATGAAACCTACATTAACGGGCATCTGGTGGGCAGTACAGGCTATCAATATCCACCAAGAAAATATGATGTTCCTGCCGGAATTCTGAAAAAGGGCAAAAATACGATTGTTGTGCGGGTGATTGCAGAAAACGGTAAAGTTGGGTTTACAATGGATAAGCCTTATGAACTCATTGTTGGCCAGGAGCGTGTAGATCTGAAAGGAACCTGGCAGTGTAAAGTGGGCTACGCTTCCGATCCAATGCCGGGTGGACAGACCACCTTTCAATATCAGCCGGGAGGATTGTTCAATGCTATGATTTCACCTCTTCTCGCTTATGGCGTGAAGGGCGTGATCTGGTACCAGGGCGAATCCAATACCGGAAATCCGGGTGCGTATGAAGTACTTTTTAAAAATTTAATACAAGACTGGAGGGCGCAATGGCAAAAGAAAGACCTGCCATTTCTTTATGTGCAGCTCGCCAGTTTTATGCCCTCAAAGCCTCAGCCTTCTGAAAGTAACTGGGCTGAAGTCAGGGAAGCACAACTAAAGGCATTGGAACTGCCCAATACAGGGATGGCCGTTGCTACGGATATAGGCGAATGGAATGATATCCATCCGCTCAATAAAGAAGAAGTGGGTAAGCGGCTTTCACTTGCAGCACAAAGGGTTGCCTATCATAACACCAAACTGGTGTATTCTGGCCCACTTTATCAATCGATGAAAAGAAGCGGGCAAAAGGTCATACTTTCTTTTACTTCCACAGGCGCTGGTTTGCTTGCAAAAGGAGGAGGGGAGCTTAAAGGCTTCGCGATTGCTGGCAAAGACGGAAAATTTGTATGGGCAAAAGCCCGGATTACAGGAAAACAGGTAGAAGTATGGAGTGAGTCTGTGCAGGAGCCGGTGGCTGTGCGGTATGCCTGGGCCGATAATCCCGAAGGTGCAAACCTGTACAATAAAGAAGGTTTGCCTGCCTCGGCTTTCCGGACAGATGGAGCTTCTGAAATCCATAAATAAAAAAGGCTTGTGTTCCAGAAGAACACAAGCCTTTTTAAGGTAATACGGTACGAGTTACCAGAAAATCGTGTACAAAGCGACAATCACCCCGCAAACAATCAGTGAACCCACCGCAAAACCAGTATTGGTTTTAAACATGCTGCGGTCAACATCCAAACCTTTAGGATTAACACCTTTTCGGTTTTCCAGTGTGCTGATGATCCACATGGCCAGTATACAAATTACAAATACAAAGCCCATTCTGTCCAGGAAAGGAATTTCATAAAGCATGGTTCCATCTTTTTGCTCGGCCAGTTTGGAGAAACCAAAAGGACTTAACCATTCCAGGTTGGTAAAAGCCGGAAGGACTTTAAACAGAACAGACAATACAAAACCTCCGATCGTTGCAAAAAGAGCTGCATTGGAGGTGGTTTTTTTCCAGAAAAAGCCTAAAATAAACATGGCAAAGATACCTGGCGATACGAAGCCAGTGTATTCCTGGATAAACTGGAAACCACCTTTTTTATCAATACCCAGCTGAGGGGCAATAATAATGGCCAGGATCATGGCAATGATCACCGTTGCCCTTCCTATCACCACTTGTTTATGTTCATTAGCCTCTTTATTTATCACCTTTTTGTACACATCGAGTGTAAAGATGGTGGCAATACTGTTGGCTTTACCGGCAAGAGAAGCCACAATAGCCGCAGTAAGTGCTGCAAAAGATAGACCTTTCAATCCGGCAGGAAGCAAGTTGAGCAATACCGGATAGGCAGAATCCGCATTCAAGGATCCGTCTTTCATCATATCATTATGGAAATTGCCATAACCTTCTTTGTATAAAACATAGGCTGCAATACCTGGAAGCACCACAATCACCGGCATCAGCAATTTCAGAAAAGCTGCAAATAATAAACCGCCTCTGGCTGTTTTCAAATCTGCACCAAGGGCCCTTTGGGTAATGTACTGATTGCATCCCCAGTAGTTTAGATTCACAATCCACATCCCGCCAATCAGCACCGTAAGACCCGGTAAATCCATATAATGGGCATTTTCTTTATGAAAGATCATATGGAAATGGTCCGTCGCTTTTTCCTTCACCAGGTTTAAGCCATTTAATACCCCCGAAGTTCCAAAATGGGTAGATACCAGTTGTAAGGCCAGGTAGGTGGTAGCCAGTCCGCCAAGGATCAGGAAGAATACCTGGATCACATCGGTGTAACCAATGACCTTCATCCCGCCAAGGGTAATAATGATGGCGAAAACAGCCAGAACATACATACAAGCCGTGGTATTGATGCCGGAAATGCTATTGATGGCTAAAGCACCTAGATACAGGATCGAGGTTAAATTCACCACCACATAGAGCAACAGCCAGAAAATGGCCATGATCATCGCTACCGTACTGTTGTAGCGTTGCCCCAGAAACTGGGGCATGGTATAGATCTTGTTCTTGAGGTAAACCGGGATAAAAAATACGGCCACGATAATCAGTGTCGCAGCAGCCATCCACTCATAAGTAGCAATAGCCAGGCCCATCGTAAAACCGGAACCGCTCATCCCGATAAACTGCTCCGCAGAGATATTGGAAGCAATAAGAGAAGCACCGATCGCCCACCAGGTCAAAGAATCTTTGGCCAGGAAGAAATCTTTCGAATTTTCTTTATGCGCCTGTTTTTTGCGGTATACCGTCCATCCGTATAAAGCTACGATCAGAAAATAGACCAGGAAAACGACATAGTCGTATGTACCTAATGCATTCATAAGCGTAGATTAAATGAATCTGTTGATGATGTTTTCCAATAATTCCTGCTGTCCGCTCAGGGTAGCCGGTTCGCCTTTTTCTATAGCATAAGCACGCAGATCTTCCAGGTTCAGTTTGCCCTGCTCAAAATCTTTACCTTTTCCACCATCAAATGAAGCATATCTTTCTGTTCTGATCTTTTTATAATCTGAATGTTGCAGGATCTGGTCGGCGGTAACCAATGCACGTGCAAAAGTATCCATACCTCCAATATGTGCATAGAACAGATCGGCAGGGTCTGTAGAATTTCTTCTGATCTTCGCATCAAAATTGATTCCACCACCTTGCAGGCCATTCGCTTCCAGAACGATCAACATCGCCTCTGTAATTTCATTGATATTGTTCGGGAACTGGTCTGTATCCCAGCCATTCTGATAATCACCTCTGTTGGCATCCATAGAACCCAGTAAACCTGCATCAGCTGCAATCTGTACCTCATGCTGGAAAGTATGGCCCGCCAGTGTGGCATGGTTAACTTCCAGGTTCAGTTTAAAGTCTTCCAGCAAATTGTATTCGCGCAGGAAACCAATTACTGTGGCTGCATCATAATCGTATTGATGTTTTGTTGGCTCACAAGGTTTTGGTTCAATGAAGAAGGTTCCTTTAAAGCCTTGCGCACGTGCATAGTCTTTTGAAGCATGCAGGAATTTGGCCAGGTGTTCCTGTTCCCGTTTCATCTTGGTATTCAGTAAACTCATATAGCCCTCACGTCCGCCCCAGAATACATAATTTTCTCCGCCCAGTGCAATGGTCGCATCCAGTGCAGATTTAACCTGTGCGCCGGCATGAGCCAGTACATGGAAATTAGGATTGGTGGCTGCGCCGTTCATGTACCTGCGGTTAGAAAACAGATTGGCTGTTCCCCAAAGTAATTTTACACCGCTTTCTGCTTGTTTTTGTTTGGCATAGTCTACAATAGCCTGTAAACGTCTTTCATTTTCCAGTACATCGTTGGTATAATCTACCAGATCCACATCATGGAAACAGTAATAAGGCAGGTTCATTTTGGTGATGAATTCAAATGCGGCATCCATTTTATCTTTTGCCCGCTCTACTGCATCTGCTTTTTCATTCCATGGGTGAATAATGGTTGCTTCTCCAAAAGGATCACCACCTGTGGCTACAAAAGAATGCCAGTAAGCACAAGCAAAACGCAAATGTTCTTTCATGGTTTTGCCTGCAACGATTCTATTTTCATCATACCAGCGAAAAGCCAGTGGATTGTTTGATTCCAGTCCTTCGAACTTTACTTGTCCGATGCCTTTGAAAAATTCTTTTTCTCCTGTTATTACTTTAGTCATCTTAATTATATTTTGGTTATTGTTGTTGATTTAAAAGCTGTAGCCAGTCCTGGTATACAGGCTCGTATTGGCTGGTTAATGTGGGTTCCACAAATTCAATGGGCTTCAGGTTGTGGAAAGCTTCAGAAGGGTTGCTATAAATTTTTGCTCCGATTCCAGAACCCAGAGCTGCCCCCGTACTGCCATCATTTTCATACAATTCTACCGGAACCCCTGTACTGTTCACAAAAGCTTCCAGGAAGAGGTTGCTGAGGAATAAATTGGCTTTTCCTGCACGGATAACGGTAGGGGAAAGGCCGTTTGAACGCATAATGTCTAGCCCATAACGGAAAGCATACGCAATTCCTTCCTGCACTGCTCTGAATATATGCGCCTTCTGATGTATATTCAAATCGATATGGCTCATTTGCGCGCCGATCAACCGGTTGTTGAGCATGCGTTCTGCACCATTTCCAAAAGGCAGTACACGCAACCCATCTGCACCTATGGCCACCTGTGTAGCCATCGCATTGATTTGTGTGTAAGTATCTGTAGGCCCCATATTGTGTTTGGCCCAGCGGTTCATACTTCCTGTGCCGTTGATACAGAGTAAAATACCCAGTCTTTTCTGCTCTTGTGTATAATTGACGTGGGCAAAAGTGTTTACCCTCGATTGAGGGTCAAAGGCCAGTTGATCGCTTACGCCATAGATTACGCCTGAAGTACCCGCTGTTGCTGCGATTTCTCCAGGCTCCAGTACATTCAAAGAAAGCGCATTATTGGGCTGATCGCCTGATTTATAAGTAACCGGAGTTCCTTCAGCCAATCCGGTAAGTTGCGCGATACTTGCCGTTACCCGGCCATGCTCTGCAAATACAGGTTTGATTTCCGGAATAAGATCTCTGCTGAAGCCATAATAGTCCATCAGCGCTGCGGATAGACTGTCTGTCTTAAAGTCCCAGAATACCCCTTCAGATAAAGCTGAAATACTGGTGGTGATCTGCGAGGTGAGTTTCATCGCAATGAAATCACCAGGAAGCATGAATTTATCTACCCTGGCATATACTTCGGGTTCATTTTGTTTTACCCAGGCCAGTTTGGAGGCGGTAAAATTTCCTGGAGAATTGAGCAGGTGGGTTAAACAATACTCCTCTCCTAAAGCTTCAAAAGCCTGGTTTCCTGTCTCTACAGCCCGGCTATCGCACCAGATAATACTGTTGCGTACCAGGTTTTGATCTTTATCGACCAGGACCAGACCGTGCATTTGATAGGCGATGCCTATAGATGCAATGTCACCGGGCTGAAAAGATGCTTGTGTTTTACATTTGTTAAAAGCCAGCAGTGTATGCTCCCACCACATTTCCGGGGATTGTTCTGCCCAGCCGGTTTGTTTAGATAGGATGGGGCTTTCTTCGTCAGGATACTGTGCCGAAGTGACTACCCGCTGTGTTTCTGCATTGATGACGGCTACTTTGATAGAGGAAGTGCCTATATCTATTCCTAGTAACAGCATATTGTTTTTTGTTGCATAGTTGTTTTAAATCTGGTTAGCAAAAACGAATTTAGGAGAATAATTTTGTTTTGCAATCGATTGCCCTATTTTTTTTTATATTTTTGTATTTATTATGCAGCGTCAGAAAAGAACAACCATCTATGATATCGCCCTAAAGCTGAATTTAGCAGCTTCTTCTGTGTCCAGGGCACTGAGTAACAGTAATAAAGTTAATGCTGCAACAAAAGCACTGGTGCTCAAGACTGCTGCAGAAATGAATTATCAGCACAATGCGATGGCCTCCAATCTGAGGAAAGGGAATAACCCGACCATTGGTGTGGTTGTACCGAGGATCAACCAGTTTTTCTTTTCCAACATTATCGCCGGAATTGAAGAAGTTACTTATAAAAAGGGCTATAACCTGATCATCTGCCAGTCCAACGAATTGCATGCGCGAGAGGTGGATTGTGTCAATGCACTGGTGAACCAGCATGTGAGTTGTATCATCATTTCTATTGCCGCTGAAAACGGGCCCTATGAACACTTGCAACAGGTGCTGGACCACCAGATCAGGCTCATCCAGTTTGACCGTGTGGTAGAAGAACTGGATACTTTTAAAGTGATCAATAACAATGAAAAAGCCTCTTATGAAGCGGTAACGCACCTGATAGAACAAGGTTACCGCAGGATAGCCCTGCTGGAAGGTCCACAACAGCTGGATATTTTCCGTCAGCGTAAAGAAGGTTACCTGGCTGCGCTTCGCAAACACAATATTCCGGTTCTAGAAGAACTGATGTGCGAGAATGCCTGGACCAAGGAACTGGGTGCAGAAGCCACCGCTCAATTACTGGGACTAGAAAACCCGCCAGATGCGATATTCGCTTCCACCTCCGATTTCTCCGCCCTGGGTGTTCTGGAAGTGGCCACCAATAAAGGGATCCAGATTCCCAAAGACCTTGGGATTTGCGGTTATTCCAACGAACCTTTTACAGAACTCACCAGTCCGTCTATCACCACTATTGATCAGTACAGCATCAGTATGGGGAAAACCATTGCCAACCTCTACTTCCAGGAGATGGAAGGACTGGAATTCAATGTAGAACCTAAAATTGTCAGTATAAAACCTAAAGTCATTGTCAGAAAGTCGACCCAGCGGATTTCAGACGTAAATACTACCGCTTGATTACCTGTGTTTTCTGAAAAATGCAATCCATTGCATTTTTCAGAAAAATGATTACTTTAGGGCCGGATTAATTTCTGGCCAAATATGAAAAATGAGAAAGTAGTCACGATTTATGATCTTGCAGAACGACTGAATCTTGCCCCTTCGACCATCAGCCGGGGGCTTCAGGACAATCCTGCTGTTACAGCTAAAACCAGGAAGAAAATATTTGATGCCGCCACAGAGATGGGCTATCGCTTCAATACCTTTGCCCGCAACCTGCGCAAACAAAAAACCAATACTATTGGGGTCATCGTGCCCAGGTTAAACAGTTATTTTATTTCCGATATCCTGGCCGGCATAGAAAAAGAACTCAATGTTTCAGGCTATAACATGCTGATCAGCCAGTCTCTGGAGCTGGAAGAGAATGAAATTAAGTATGCTGCGGAGATGCTGCAAAACAGGGTAGATGGACTCATCGTGAATCTGGCGGCCAATACCCGTAACCTTGATCACTATAAGGAATACATCCGGCATCGCATACCCTTGCTTTTTGTAGACCGGGTGATTGAAGAGGATGATTTCAATAAAGTGGTGATCAATAATGAAAAAGCCGGCTATGAAATCACCAGTCACTTAATAGAGCAGGGCTGTACACGCATTGCCCATCTTACCGGGAACTGTATGCGGAACGTTTACCAGGAAAGGAAGCTGGGCTACGAACGCGCTTTGGCAGAGCATCAGCTCCCTAAGCAGCAAGACCTGATTTTTGAAACAGACCTTACTGAAGAATCTTCCATATTCGTGGCTAAACAGCTGTTGAAAATGAAGAACAGACCTGATGCACTTTTTGTGGCCAATGACCTCTCTGCGGTGATCTGTATGAAGGTTTTTAAAGATGCAGGGCTTCGTATTCCGGAAGATATTGCAGTCGCCGGGTTCAACAACGACATCATCTCCCGGATTTCAGAACCTATGCTGACCACCATGAATTATCCGGGTGAAGAGATGGGGAAAATTGCAGCAAGACACCTGGTTAGCCAGCTTAATGGAGAAGAGGATGCGGCACTGACCAATACGATTATTCTGAAATCACAATTGATGATCCGGCCATCCTCTTTAAAAAAGAAAACGATATGAGTACAAAAATAGCCATAGTTACCGGAGGCGGGGCCGGCTTAGGCCTTGCCATTACCAGGAAACTAGTAGAAGAAAAGATTAAAACCATTATTATAGGACGGGACGAGTTAAAGTTACAGGCTGCAGCAGCAGAACTGGGCAGCCTCTGCACGTATAAAGTACTGGACCTGCAAGACCTGTCCAGGATACCGGCCTGCATTGAAAACATTTCACAGGAATTCGGACAAATTGATATCCTGGTCAATAATGCCGGGATTAACCATAAGAAACCCTTTGCAGAGGTAACCGATGCTGAATTTTATAATGTGATCCAAACCAATGTCCTGTCTGTATTTGCCATCAGCAGAGAAGTGAGCAAGGTGATGATGGCTGCCGGAAAAGGAACGATCATCAACATCAGTTCTATGGCCGCCCAATACGGCATACCAAAGGTCATTGCCTATACAGCCGCTAAATCTGCCATAGAAGGAATGACTAAAGCCATGGCGGTGGAGCTTTCTCCATTAGGCATCCGGGTCAACTGTGTGGCACCAGGATTTATAAAAACAGCCATGTCTTCCAAAGCATTGGATAATGACCCCGAAAGAAAGCAAAAAGTGCTGTCCAGAACCCCAATGGGGTATCTTGGCCTGCCTGAAGACGTGGCCGGAGCAGTCTGTTATTTAAGCTCGGAAGGTTCCAAATACGTAACAGGAGTGATCATTCCGGTAGACGGAGGGAACTCCATAGGCTTTTAAAAATTTTTTTACCGTAAAAGACAATCGATTGTCCTTGTATAAAATGATAAAATTTGAGCAAAGTATGCGATGGTTTGGCCCGGGAGATCCGGTCAGCCTGAGAGATATCCGCCAGGCCGGATGCACTTCTGTGGTTACGGCCCTGCACCATATTCCGGTAGGAGCGGTCTGGAACAAAGAAGAAGTTCTTAAACGCCGTGCCTTAATAGAAGAAGAAGGGATGCAGTGGCTGGTGGTAGAAAGTTTACCGGTGCATGAGGAAATCAAAACCAGGACAGGAAACTATAAGGAATGGCTATCTAATTACATCCATAGTCTTAAAAACCTGTCTGAATGCGGGATCAAAGTGGTGACCTATAACTTTATGCCTGTTCTGGACTGGATGCGCACCAATCCAAGTTTTACCCTTCCCAACGGAAGCAAAACTTTATACTTTGAAAAACTGGCATTCGTAGTCTTTGAGCTTTTTTTACTCCAAAGACCTTTCGCTGAACATGCCTATACAGAGGCAGAGATTGCGGCAGCAAAAGAGAAGTTCAGCGCAATGACAGCAACAGAACGGGAACAGCTTTTTCAAAGCACTTTGCTCGGACTTCCTGGATCAGATGAAGCATTCACGCCGAAAATCATTCTGGAGGCTTTACAAAATTATGCGGCTGTTGACGCCGGAATACTTCGGTCTAACCTGCAGCACTTTCTTCAGGAAATCATCCCTGTTGCAGAAAGCTGCGGACTGAAAATGGCCATCCACCCCGATGATCCTCCATATCCGATTTTAGGGCTGCCCAGGATTGTGAGTACGGAAGCCGACCTGGATTTTATTCTGAATGCTTATCCATCACAGGCCAACGGGCTTTGCTACTGTACCGGATCATTAGGGGTAAGGGCAGACAATAACCTTTGCCAGATCATTTCAAAGTATGGCGCTCAAATTCACTTTGTACACCTGAGAAATATCCATAGAGACGCAGAGGGGAATTTTTACGAAGCAGAGCATTTAAACGGTGTGGTAGACATGTACAGTGTGATGAAAAAACTGATTGAAGTGATGCAGCAAACCGGGGTTTCTTTGCCGTTAAGGCCAGACCATGGCCATCAGATGCTGGATGATCTGCAGAAAACAACCTATCCAGGATATTCTGCCATCGGACGATTAAAAGGACTCGCAGAACTTCGGGGCCTTGAACTGGGTATTTCCAGATCTATGTGAAATTACAATAACCTAAAGACCAAATATCATGAACAGACCAATCTACAAGCCGAATGCCCTGATGCTGGGCCTGTCGTTTCTGCTGCTCTCTGCCGCTGGAAATGCACAAGACAAAACTACCGGAAAGGATCCTTTTAAAGGCGCAATCTCCAAACCACTGATCACCAACATGTATACCGCAGATCCATCTGCACATGTTTTTAATGGTAAGATCTATATTTATCCTTCCCATGATATTGAAGCCGGGGTCGCAGAAAATGACAATGGCGACCATTTTGACATGCGTGATTATCATATATTTTCCATGGATGGCTCTGGAGGAAAAGTCACCGATCATGGCGTAGCCTTATCTGTAAAAAATATCCCCTGGGCAGGAAGACAACTGTGGGCTCCTGATGCAGCCTTTAAAAAGGGCACCTATTACCTGTATTTTCCCCTTAAAGATAAAAATGATGTATTCAGGATTGGTGTAGCAACTTCTTCTTCCCCGGCAGGGCCTTTCAAAGCCGAAAAGGAACCAATGAAAGGAAGTTTCAGTATTGATCCGGCTGTTTTTAAAGATACAGATGGCAGTTTCTATATGTATTTCGGAGGTATCTGGGGCGGACAGCTGCAACGCTGGAGTAATGGAAACTACGATAGCAATGGCTCTAAAACAGATGCAGGAAAGGACGAGGCTCCTGCCTTAACAGCTAAAGTAGCTAAACTGGCACCCAATATGAAAGAATTTGCGGAACCGGCGAAAGATGTAGTGATCCTCGATAAAGCTGGAAAACCTTTGTTGGGCGGAGATCATGACCGACGTTTTTTTGAGGGCTCCTGGATGCACAAATACAAAGGAAAATATTACTTCTCTTATTCTACGGGTGATACACACCAGCTGGTCTATGCAACAGGTAAATCACCTTATGGGCCCTTTACTTATCAGGGCGTGATCATGACACCGGTTGTAGGCTGGACCACACATCATTCCATTGTAGAGTATAAAGGCAAATGGTTGTTGTTTTACCATGATACGCAACTCTCGGGAGGCAAAACGCATTTACGGAACATTAAAGTAACCGAGCTGCACCACGAAGCCGATGGCAGTATACGCACCATACATCCATACGGAAACTAAACTTACAGGGTACCAGGAGAGGAGATTGAGGCAGATAACTGCTGCTTTTTACCGAGGATGCCCAGCAGTCCTCCGGTATGAAGGGCTACGATCTTCTCTCCCGGATTAAAATAACCTTGTTTTGACAGATCTTCAATAGCATAAAACATCTTCGCTGTATATACAGGGTCAATCAGCATGCCTTCGCGGGCCGTAAAACCAGCCATAAACTGAAGCAATTCAGGAGAAGTTTTTGCATAACCCCCAAAATGGTAATCCGTATGCAGGTTCAGCTGTTCTATGTTTTTCGTGTAATTGTAAATTTCGCCGGCAATAAAGTCGCCGCCTTTTAATACCGGTACTACATGGAGCTGGGTATTTAGATGCTGCTGGCGGATGCCTTTTAAAAGACCTGCTGCGGTTGTTCCTGTTCCTGCAGCACAAAATAAATGATCCACATCTCCAGGGAGCTCCTGGATGATTTCTGCACAACCTCTTACAGCTTCTGCAGAAGCACCCCCTTCATCAATAAAGTAAGCAGAGGGATCTTCACCGAAAAAAACCTTGAACAAACCATATTTATCCTTATAAGCTTCTCTGCTGATAAAGATCAGTTTCATTCCATAAAGTTTGCAAAGGAACAGGGTATCATTCTCTACCTCTTCTCCGCGCACAAAACCGCTGGATTGTAGGCCTGAGCGGGCAGCTGCAGCGGCAGTGGCGATAAGGTGATTGGAATAGGCACCTCCAAAAGTAACCAGATGCGTTCTTTTCAAATGGAGTGCTTTAGCCAGGATATATTTGAGCTTACGCCATTTGTTCCCGGAGATATAGGGATCAATAAGATCATCCCTCTTTACATATACACGTAGAGAGGGATGCTTTAATTCGTGTAAGGGACTATGTATCGCTTCAAACATGAGGCAAATATAAAGTCCATTTTACATTTCCCGCCCGATTAAGCTTTGAAATAGATTTTTTTAATCAGGTAAGGGAAAAAGTTAAGAACGATTTTAACATTTTGGGTAAAGGTTTTCATAGGTATTGATTTTATATTTTCCTGGGTAGAGTAGGTGTCGTTTCTTGTATTGATGAAATTGCGGTAGGCTTGTTCATTCATTTTGTGCAGTTTCATTTTATTTACTGTTGTCTTTTTTTTAAAATTATTTCCTGTGATTTTAAAGCCCTTTTGCCCTGTAACAAAGTGGGTTTTGCAGACTTGTATCCTACCCCAACAAATAGTAAGCCAATTTCTTTTTTAAATATGTAATTGTTAAAGATTAGTTTTGTAAAATGGAAAATACCAACGCCGGAGTAGAATTAGAGGAGCAGGATTTATATGAACATTTTAATATTGTTGTAGACAAGGGGCAATCTTTGCTCCGGATCGATAAGTTTTTGATGCACCGTATGGAAAATGCGTCACGAAACCGTATACAAAATGCTATAGACGCCGGGAATGTTTTGGTGAATCAGAAAACGGTAAAACCAAGTTATAAAGTAAAACCTGCTGATGAGATCTCCATTGTTTTTCCTCATCCACCCAGAGATACTGAAGTTTATCCGGAAGATATTCCCCTGGACATTGTTTATGAAGACAACGATTTGCTGGTGGTGAACAAAGAAGCGGGCATGGTGGTACACCCTGGATATAATAATTATACCGGAACCCTGGTCAATGCGCTTGCTTTTCATTTTGAACAATTACCTGAGCTTCCCGGAAATGAGGGAAGGCCTGGTCTGGTGCACCGTATAGATAAGGATACATCAGGATTGCTGCTGATCAGCAAGAATGAAATGACCATGACCAAACTGGCCAAACAATTTTACGACCATACCATTACCCGTAAATACCTGGCTTTGGTTTGGGGAGATCTGGAAGAAAATGGCACAGTTACTGGTTATATCGGTAGAAGCGCAAAGAACCGGATCGTAATGGATATTTATGACGATGAAGAAAAAGGTAAGTGGTCTGTAACACATTATACCGTTCTGGAACGTTTAGGATATGTAACCCTCATCAGTTGCCAGCTGGAAACTGGCCGTACACATCAAATCAGAGCACATATGCAGCATATTGGACACCCACTATTCAGCGATACGAATTACGGAGGAGATAAAATTCTAAAGGGAACAACCTTTGCCAAATACAAGCAGTTTGTTCACAATTGTTTTGAGTTGATGCCCAGACAAGCGCTTCATGCACAAACTTTAGGATTTATTCATCCAACCACTAAAAAATATCTGGAATTTGAAGCACCTTTGCCGGCTGATTTTGATGCGGTACTGAACAAATGGAGAAACTACATCGTACAGCCACAATAATACATGCAACACGAGTATATTTTACACAACGACGAGTTTTTTACAATTCACCATCCGATACTGACCTCCGGTAACCGCAGTTTCCGTTACGGGGACGGCTTATTTGAAACCATGCGCATGAGCGGTGGCAAGCTGTTGTTCCCGGAGTTGCATGCCGACCGGCTTCGTGCAGGAATGATGGCCCTTAAAATAGAGGGCAGTGTTTTACTGGATGAGTATTTTCTGAAACAGAAAACGGCAGAGCTTTGTAAAAAGAATAAATTAAGAGATAATGTTCGGTTCAGGTTATCGGTTTACCGCAACGGTGATGGCCTGTATACCCCAAACAGCAATAAATCAGGTTATATTCTGGAGGCCAGTCCGCTCAGCGAGAGTGGTTATGAACTGAATAAGAAAGGCTTGATCATAGATGTCTTTGATGAGATCACCAAGCCCATCAATCCTTTGTCCAATTATAAAACCAGTAGTGCATTGGTCTATGTTATGGCCGGATTGTTCAAAAAACAGCACAGACTGGATGAGGCGATCATTCTCAATCAGAACGGTTTTCTTTGTGAGAGCATCAGTTCTAATGTATTTGTGGTGTACGACAAGCAAATCTACACCCCTGCATTGTCTGAAGGATGTATTTCCGGGGTTATGCGCAAAGTGGTGATGGGGCTGGCTAAAGCCAACAACATTTCCATCATAGAAGCTCAGCTCAATCCAGAGGTATTGAGGGAAGCCGAAGAAGTTTTTATCACCAACGCGCTTGGCGGTATCCGCTGGGTAATGGGTTATGGAAGAAAAAGGTACTTCAATGAAGTTTCCAAAGGATTAAGTACACTGTTGAATAATTTATAAGCGCATTCCCCTTAAAAATTCTTCTACAGACATTCTTTTTTTGCCTTCGTATTGCAGGTCCGTTAATTTTAAAAAGCCATCACGGGCGGCAAATTTCAAAAAGGTTTTGCCATCTGTTAAAAAACTCCCGGGTGCCACATCAGGCACCTGGTTTTCTATGCTCGTTTTAAATATTTTAAGTGTTTTATCGTTCAGTTTGGTAAATGCGGTAGGGTAAGGGCTCAATCCTCTGATCAGATTATATACGGTCTGAACTGGCAGGTCCCAGTTGATCTGGCAAAAATCTTTAAAGATCTTGGGTGCGTGTTTAAGCTCCTCTGCGGCAGGTTGAGGGATTTCCTGGTAATCGCCCGCTTCAATGGCTTTAACAGTCTTCACCAGCAGGCCTGCGCCTACAGCCATCAGTTTATCATGGAGGTCACCAGCGGTATCTTCGTCGGCAATGTTTACAGTCTCCGAAAAGATCACATCACCCGTATCTATTTCATGTTTTAAAAAGAAGGTGGTTACACCGCTTTCTTTTTCTCCGTTAATAATGGCATGATTGATTGGCGCTGCACCGCGATAGTGGGGCAGGAGCGAAGCGTGTAAATTGATGGTGCCTTTTGGCGGCATATTCCAGACCACTTCCGGCAGCATCCGGAAAGCTACCACTACCTGCAGGTCTGGCTTTAATTCCTGAAGCTCAGCAATGAATTCCGGGTCTTTAAGTTTAAGCGGCTGAAGTACTTTGATTCCATGTTCAACAGCATATTTTTTTACCGCACTTTCACTGAGTTTCTGCCCTCTTCCTGCCGGCTTGTCTGCTGCAGTAACGACTGCTGCAATTTCAAAACCTGCTTTAACCAAAGCATCTAAAGATGCTACTGCAAAATCGGGCGTGCCCATAAAAACTAATTTCATCCGGATATGTTTATTGTACCTATAATCAAAGCCTGGAAATTTAAAGACCCCTGGCTTTATTGAAAAGCAAAATAACTAAAAATTTAACGTATATCCTTCCTTTGCTTATGGTTCAGACAATAGAAGAAATAAAAGAAAGCGGTTTGGTTTACCTTACCGATAGTATGCCAGGGATTTACAGAAAGGGAAAGCCTGGTAAATTTTATTATACCGATCAGAAAGGAAAGCGGATCACCGATCAAAACCAGCTGGACCGCATCAAAGCGCTTGTACTGCCCCCGGCCTGGACGGCCGTTTGGATCGCACCTAAAAAGAACGCACATCTCCAGGCTACAGGGATTGATGCCGCCGGTCGGAAGCAATACCGCTACCACCAGAAATGGACAATGCGGCGTTCTGATACTAAATATTTCAGGTTGCTGGAGTTTGGAAAAGTTTTGCCGCAGATGCGTAAAAGGATTGCCAAAGATCTTAAACGAAAGCAGTTTGATGAACAAAAAGTGCTGGCCATTTGTGTACAAGTGATGTTGAAGACCCTTATCCGTGTGGGGAATGAAACCTATAAGCAGTTGTATGGCAGTTATGGACTGAGTACCCTGAGGAACAAACATGCAAAGATTGAGGGCAATCAGTTGACCCTGAGTTTTAAAGGGAAAAAAGGGGTTCAGCAAGAGGTCTATTTAAATGACCGGACACTGACGAGATTGGTGAAAAAATGTAGGGATATCCCCGGACAGGAACTTTTTCAATATTATACCAGCGGTAAGGCACATGAGTCTGTAGATTCCGGACAGATCAATAACTACATCAGGGAAATCAGCGGAAGCGATTTTACCGCAAAAGATTTTCGTACCTGGGGAGGCACGCTGGAGGCCCTGCGGCAATTGGCCAGATGTACCAATGTAGAAGATGACCGCCCGAAGAAAAAGGTTATTGTTGAGGTTCTGGACTGCGTTGCCGGAAAACTCGGAAATACGCGTGGGGTTTGTAAGAGTTCTTACGTGTATCCATTATTGCTGGAAGCTTTTGAAAAAGACGAGTTGGCGAAGTACCTTCAACAGGTTCATCTGGATAGGCCGCAGACCCAGTCTGCCATGGAAAATGATGAAAAGGTTTTAATGAAATTTTTAAAGGCCATCCAAAGAAATTCAGCATGACGATTTAACATAAAAAGGCTGTATGTTAGTTACTTTTGTCGCCAGGCTTCTGCACATCGTCATCCTGAATTCATTTCAGGATCTCTGTTTAAGCAGGTTTTGAATAGTAAGCGTGAGATCCTGAAATGAATTCAGGATGACGACCGTATTGATGCAGCCTTTTTCTTATTTCTTTGGAGGTGTTTTAACCGGATGTACAGGTTGTTCCTCTTTCTCTCTTTTTTGAGCAATGTTCTTAAAGTTGGCCTGCTCTTTAGTATAGTCCTTATCTTCAGGCTTTTTTACAGCCTTGTTTCCCGAAGGTACTTTTCCTTTAGGTGCTTCTTCCTGGTAATTGCTTCCAGGTTTCTTACTTTTCTCTTTAGGCGCGCTGTTCATATCCCTTTATTTAAATTCAATCAGCAGCCTGTAGGGTTGCCTAAGGATACAACAAATATTTTTTGCGCATTGTTTTATATTTGCTCAAGCCAGGCTCCCAGCTGGCCCTGATCTCTTTTTCGGATTTGCCTGCAATAATCTGCTGTCTGAAATCGGCTACGCCCACCAAACGCTCAATAACCCCCATTTGATTGCTCAGTTTAGAATTGAAAAAATCAGCTTTGTTAGGAGAGGCTTTGTAAAGCTCAATCAGCCAGCTGAGTTTGATCTTTTTATCCTTTCTGAAGTTATCCGTGTCGTATTTCCTTAAATCCAAACCGTAGCACACCTGGTTCATAAACAAAGGAGTTTCAGCCATGCCCTTAATACTGATTGGTGTAAAAGAGAAACTGTATTTTCCTTTAAGCGCCGGCGACCCAACAATTGTGAAAGGAAACTGAGTACCCCGGCCAAGGTTGAGGTAAGTACCTTCAAACAAACAGGTGGTTGGGTATAATAAAATAGATTGCGGGGTATTCAGATTTGGTGAAGGTTTCACCGGAAGTTCATATGGTGTGTCGTGCGTATAATTAGCCACTTTAATGATCTGGAGTTTGCAGGTCAGTTTATTGTCCAGCCAGCCTTCGCCGTTTAGCATTTGCGCATATTCGGCTACAGTAAGCCCATGTACAATAGGAATAGGTTTTAAGCCAATGCCAGACTTAAACTTCGGGTCCAGGATAGGACCGTCCACATAAAAACCATTGGGATTTGGTCTGTCCAGGATCATTAACTCTTTTCCATGCTCTGCACAGGCCTCCATAACATGCTGCAAGGTGTTGATATAGGTGTAAAAACGTACGCCGACATCCTGGATATCAAAAACCATGATGTCTATATCTGCGAGTTCCTCTGCTGTAGGCTTTTCGTGTTTTCCATATAAGGAAACTGCTTTGATACCAGTCCTGGCATCTACATCATCATCGACATGGATACCGGCACTCGCGTTCCCTCTAAAACCATGCTCCGGACCAAAGATCTTTACAATGTTCACTCCTCTTTTCAGCAGGCTGTCTACAGAATTTTCCTGGCCAATTATCGAAGTCGGGTTCACCACCATACCTACCCGTTTTCCTTCCAGTAAAGGGAGATACAACTCCGTTTGCTCTGCACCTGTACGGATACTCTCCACCGGAACCTGCTTGTGTTTCTTACCCATAGGTACAGGCTGGACACTATAGGTGGCCAGGGTGTCAGAATGGAACTGGTCGGGTGTTTTTGCTGCACAGTTTTTTAAGGCAAGGGTGCTTAAGCTCAGGTATATCAACAGGGATGCGGTCGCTTTCATTGGGTTTGGGTTTCATTTGAACAATTTAAAGGTAGCTATAAAGTTCTTGTTCTTCAAATCAGAACTGAGAGCTATTTTAGTTTATTTCCTTGAAGGAAAATGAAAATATTAATATTTATACATAGTTTTAAACGAAAATAATCGGGTGTTCCGGATGAATTGCCAGGTTCTTTTGAAATGATCTCAATCGATAATGAATAAAAATTTTCTTAATACAATCTTATTCCTTGCTGTACTCGGCTTTCTGTTTATGAGTTGCAATCAAAAGAAAAAAACGGCATTTGACGAAAAATCCAGTGTCTATATTAAGAAAGATAGAGAAAGATACACCGTTTATAGAAATGGTAAGCCCTTTGTTATTAAAGGCGCCTCAGGATTTACAAATCTTAAGGCTTTGAAAGAAGCTGGAGGTAATACGATAAGGGTATGGGATACACTGCATCTGAAGGATATCCTGGATTCTGCAAGTCATTACCAGATTGCGGTTGTGGTAGGTTTACCAATGCTTTCCAGTGAATATGTTGATGGTTTTTACAATGACGATATAAAGACAAAGAGGTTTGAAAAAGACATATTGACTATTGTTAATAAATTTAAAAGCCACGCATCAGTTTTATTTTGGTGCCTGGGTAATGAGCTGGTGTTTCCAAACAGGCCCAAGTACAATAAGTTTTATGAGACCTTTAATAAGATTGTCTCGTTGATCCATGTAAATGATCCCAACCACCCGGTGACGACCACCTTACTTTCAGTTCAGAAAAAAAATATATTTAACATTACTTTCCGAACCGAAATTGACTTCTTGTCGTTCAATATATTTGGGGCCTTAAAAACATTCAGTACAGACATAAAAAGTATTGACTGGTTTTGGAAAGGCCCGTTCCTGATTACAGAATGGGGTATTGAAGGCCCCTGGACAGTAGATTTTCAAAATGCCTGGGGGGCTTATATCGAAAGTACAAGTACTAAAAAGGCGGAACAATATCTCGAACTTTATCAAAAATATATGCCACACAAAGATCCCCGGTACCTGGGTTCCATGGTGTTTTACTGGGGGCAAAAACAAGAACTTACGCCCACCTGGTTTAGCCTGTTTGATGAAAATGGAATAAAGACAGAAGCTGTAAATGTGATGCAATATATCTGGACCGGAAAAAAAGCAACAGCAACAGCACCATTGTTAAATTATATGTTGCTCAATGGCAAGGGCGCTAAAGACGATATCTTTTTAAAGCCTGGTGCTGTAGCCAATGGAGAGGTTCTGCTTGCTCAGTCCAATCAGGAAGAATTAAGCTACAGATGGGAGCTGATGAAAGAAGACTGGCATAAACCGAATGGCATATTCAGCGAAAAGAAACCAGCAAAGCTGGAAGGCTTAATATTGGAGGATAAAGGGATCAGGGTAAAATTCAAAGTACCAGATCAGGAAGGACCATACCGCTTATTCGTCTACATCTATAACCATAATGGCTATTTGGCAACGACAAATACACCATTTTACGTGATCAGTAATCCATGAAGCCTAGTCAAAGTACCGTAAAACCACCTACTCCAAAACAATTGTTTACTCTTCGGTTAATGATCGTGATTGGGTTGATATGCATGGGCTTTTTTATGAACAGCTTGTTCAGGGACAATGTAGTCGGATACAAACCACTGTATTGGTTGCTGATTTCAACCTTTGCATATACCTTTTTTAAAATTGTTTACGAATGGTATCACTATTGGTCAATCAGTATTCCTGAAACCCCACCCACGACCAGGACATACACCGTAGATATTTTAACCACCTTTTGTGCGGGCGAGCCCTATGAGATGATCATAGAAACCCTTCGGGCCATGCAGGCGATAACGTATCCTCATCAGAGTTATTTGTGTGACGAGGCCGATGATCCCTATTTAAAGTCGGTATGCAAGAAGCTGGGGGTACATCATATGACCAGAAAAGAAAAGATCAATGCAAAGGCCGGGAATATCAACCATGCACTGAGGCAAACTACTGGCGAATTGTGTGTCATACTGGATCCTGATCATATTCCTGTGCCGGGTTTTCTTGATCCTATCGTTTCTCATTTTGATCGTCCGGAAATAGGTTATGTACAGATCGTTCAGGCTTACTATAATCAAGATATAGGCTGGATTGCTAAAGGGGCTGCTCAACAGACCTATCAGTTTTATGGCCCGATGATGATGTGCATGAACAGCTATGGAACAGTACAGGCGATCGGAGCCAACTGTACTTTCAGACGTGCTGCACTGGATTCTATTGGAGGACATGCGGCAGGCCTTGCTGAAGATATGCATACCGCAATGCAGCTGCACGCGCGTGGCTGGAAATCAATATATGTACCCCAGGTCTTAACAAAAGGTTTAGTTCCGGCTACTTTATCAGCCTATTACAAACAACAGTTAAAATGGTCGCGGGGAGTCTTTGAACTTTTGGTTACATCGTACATTTCCTTATTTACCAAATTTAGCTGGCGACAAAAACTCCATTACGGGCTGCTGCCATTTTTTTACCTGTCTGGCTTCATCTTTCTGATCAATTTCCTGATCCCGATAATTAGCCTGCTTACCGGGACATTTCCATTAAAGATGGATTTTTCAGAGTTTCTGATCATCGGAACTCCATTTATTGCTGCAGTTGTCGTGATCAGACATTTTGTGCAGCAATGGGTAATGGAAGATGATGAAAGAGGCTTTCATGTGGTTGGAGGTTTACTGCTGATTGGAACGTGGTGGGTGTTTATATTAGGTGTAGTGTATACATTCATCAGAAAAAACGTTCCCTATATTGCCACTCCAAAGGAGGTTATAGATGAGAAAAATTTAAAATATAACCTTCCAAATATTGCCGTATTACTTCTTTCCATAGCTGCAATCGCCTATGGATTGTACAGTGACTGGAATCCGTTTTCGCTTTTTATGGCCGGCATTTCCGGTTTAAATTGTCTGTTTATGGTTTTTATACTCATTGCAAGTTCTGAGTTGAAAATGGATGTATATGTAAAACAGCAGGCCGGTATGTATGCCGTTTCCAAAAATATAAAGCTGATCAAAAAGCAATTTTGGCTGTTGAGAAGAAAGGTATACACCGGGGTCAGAAGACTGAGTTTGTTACTGATCATTTTAGTCGTTTGCGTAAGTGTATATGTTGCAAAATATACTGGTGATGATGAAGCTTCCAGTGTTTCATTTAGATCTTACAGTAATCGCGCGGTTGGGAGCGACAATAAACCAGGGCAACCAGAAAATCATCCACAGGTTTTGAATTGCTCTTATTTTAATGCCGTAAAGGGGGTGATTTATTCCAAAGGAAGCTACTGGTATAAAAATATATATCCCTTAACAAAAAAGATTATTACTCAGGATTTTAGGGAAATAAGACAGGCGGGGTTCAACTCTATAAAAATATATGGACCTAACATCTATGATCACTCTATTCTCGACCAGGCAGCACTGAATGGTCTTGAAGTTTACTATAGCTTTTGGATTCCGGATCCCTCTCATTTTATCAATAAGGAAGACCATTTGACACAATTATCGGAACAGATACTGAAAACCGTAAATAAGTATAAGTCAATACCTTCTATAAAATCATGGAATTTGGGTAATATAACCTTTCAGCAACTCGGGCAATACTATCAAGAAAAACAGGTAAACCAAGCCCGGTCCAGCTACCTGAAATGGCTTAAAGATTTAGTACATGAGATTAAACTGGCCGATCAGAGCAGAGCTGTGACCATAGACATACTGGCTTCAGCAGATTTAACAGAAACGATGAATTTGATCCACCGGGAAATACCGGAAATTAATGCTTTCGGATTGGTGATTAAAAATAAAGGAGCATTGAAAAATATTTCTGGCCATCTGCAGGCTCCATATTTTATCAGTAGTGCCGATCCAAAAGTATTTGGAAATGCTGGTTTTCCTCCGGCCAGTATTTTTTATGCGAACTGGCAAGACCAGCAATCCGCATCTGCCGTTACTTTCGATGGGTTAAAGGATATTTGGGGAGGCCATAAATCTTCACTTTCCAGGATCAGTGCAGGCTGGAACGGCAAAATTTCTCCTTATAATGCTCCACCAGTTAAAATTCTAAGACCAGCTTTAACCACCGCTGCAGGAGCTTTGCTTTCTTATCATGCCCTGGTTTATCTTAATGATCAATGGAATCTGGCAGGCTCCGGAACAGCAGGCCTTCAATTTGAATGGTACCTTGTAAAAACAGATGCCTGGGGAGACGCAGTTGCGGTTAATGCTATTGGCAAAGGCCCTGCGGTTCAGGTTACGATTCCTCCCAGACAAGAAAGATACAGGATATACCTCGTGGCCAGAAAAGGGGAGAATTCTGCAGATGATTATACGACACTAAATACGCCATTGAACAACTAATTTTTGAATATATGCGAAGAAATGCCCGTAAATATTTGTTTTCTGGTCTCGGAGTCCTGTTCATTATAGTACTCTGTGTATTTGGAAGATCATTTCTTAAATCAATATTCATCAATGAGTACTATCAGTCGGATGACGCTGTAGTTGCCATTTTTGACAGATCTAAGTCTGAGACATTTCATCCGGGAGCTATACAGCATTATAAAGCTATTTTACGGAGCACCGCATTGTTTTCCTCTAGCGGATCAGTTGGCGCCGCATTGGCAGATCACGATGTGCTGATTACGGTGGAGACCTGGCCAAACAGACTTTCTTATCATAAAAATGTTTTAAGTGAAATCGTACATGGCAAATTTGACTTCGGTATCAAACAATTGGCAAAATTAGCTGCCGAAGGTAAACACCAGGTTTATATTCGTTGGGCTCCGGATATGGAAGTACCTGTACAGGAATATCCCTGGCAATTTCAATCTTCTGATGCCTACAACAGGGCATTTGTTTATTTCTCTCAAAAGATAAAGCAATATGCGCCAAAGGTAAAGATCGTCTGGGGACCTTCCGGCTACCCGGGCGATACGGAATACTGGCCAGGTAGCCAGGCTGTTGATTTAGCCAGCATTACCCTGGGGAGCAATTCTGAGTACAGCCTTAATGTATATCCAAAAGATCAGACTATACCTGAAATGCTAAAGCATAAGCTGCATCGGTTAAGGTTCATCAACAAACCGGTTTTAGTGATCAGGTCTTCCCATGTAAACCATTCAGATTTTAAAGCCAGCTGGCTTACCGACCAGCAAGCCTATATGGACAAATACAAAGATCTTATCTATGCGACAAGTAATTATGTGGATACCGGAAAAGTAAAGCCTTTAAGGAAACATTTGGATATTGGCGCTTTTGATCCAAATAAGAAGTTGATAGAACAAAATTTTATAACGGTCGAACACCTTTTTACCGATTGGGGAGAATTAAAACGCGGAGATTTTGAACGGAAATTCCGGGAGGTTATAGACCGGAACCACGATCCGATAGTCACCATGGAACCTTGGCATGATATCGATGGAAAAGCAGAAAATAATGCGTTGGAAGCCATCTTGTCGGGCAAGCATGATGCGGAGATCAGAAAACTGTTTCATATTATTTCTTCTGTTCAACGTAAAGTGTATTTAAGGTGGATGCATGAAATGGAAATTCCCATACACAGGTACCCATGGCAAAGCCAGGACCCGGTGAACTATATCAATACTTTCCGCTATTTTATGAAATTTGAAGGTGGACCGGGTAGCAATGTAAAAAAAATATGGGGACCCGCAGGCGATAGAGGTTCCATAGATTTCTGGCCGGGCGACGATGTTGTAGATTTTATCAGTATCGCCATTTATGGTTTACCAGATAAGAATATTACGGATCCTGAACAACAAGAATCATTTCGGACTATTTTTGAGCGAAAGTATCATAGAATGAGGTTTGCAGACAAGCCCTTGTTCATTACAGAATTTGGTGTCAAAGGCCCGGAGAAGTTTCAGGATAAATGGTTAAGCGATGCAGCAAAAACCATCGATGCTTATCCACAGATTTTTGGAGTTTGCTATTTCAATTTGTATGATAATCCTAAGGCATGGGGGCATATCAAAGCCCCGGACTGGAGTATAACTCCAGCTTCCATGCAGCGGTTTTACAGTTTATTGAAACAATAGGAGAAGGAATTTCTTTATTTCTTACTAAAATAAGCATTTTTGCCAAGTTACTATTTATTGCAAAACATTGAATATAGAATATTTTATAGCCAAAAAGATCTCTGTAAAAGCAGAGCGTACCTTTTCCAAACTGATTGTACGTATTGCCATTTCGGGCATTATGCTCAGTTTATCGGTTATGATGCTGTCTGTAGCCATTATCAAAGGCTTTAAAACCGAGATCCAGGATAAAGTAAGAGGTTATGTCGGAGACATCCGGATCTTTAAACTGGACCTGAACAATTCGTTTGAGCTTTCCCCTTTTGCCCCTAGTGCAGAGACACTGAAAGCACTTAAAAATAATCCGCAGATAGAATATTTTCAGCCCTATTCTACTAAACCAGCTATTATATCAGCAAATGATGAAGTAGAAGGGATTAATTTCAAAGGAGTAGATTCCAGCTATCGCTGGGATTATATTAAAACCCACCTGGTGAGCGGCCGGGTCATGTCTTTTAAAGACAGCGTGCAATCCAATTCGGAAATTATGGTTTCCAGTTATACGGCAAACCGTTTGAAGCTCAAAACCGGCGATTCCTTCATCATGCATTTTGTACAGGATCCCCCAAGGAAACGCAAATTTAAGATTGTTGGGGTCTATGACATTGGCGTAGAAGAGATCGATAAAAGTTTTGTGATTGGAAACCTCAACATCATCCGCCGTCTCAACAACTGGAAAGCCAATGAGGTTGGCGGTATAGAGGTCCGGGTCAAAGACTTCTCTAAAATTGATCAGATTGCAGATGGTATTTATGATCACCTGGATGCCCGTTTAAAGTCAGAATCGGTGAGAGACTATTACCCCAATATTTTCTCCTGGCTGTCCATGCTCGATGTGAACACCCGGGTCATGCTCATTTTAATGATGATTGTGGGCGTGATCAATATGATTACGGCATTGCTGATCATGATCCTGGAAAGGACCAATATGATCGGTATACTTAAAGCCTTTGGTATGACTGATTTCAGTATTATGAAGATCTTCCTGTACAATGCTGCCTACCTGGTGGGCATTGGATTGCTGCTTGGAAATTTCCTGGGGCTTGGACTGGCTTATTTTCAAAACCGTACCCATATCTTCACCCTCGACCAAAGCTCTTACTACCTGAAATATGTTCCGGTAGAGATCCATGCAGCCGATGTGATTTTACTCAATGTGGCTACCCTGGTGATCTGCCTCATCGTCCTGATCCTACCTTCTTTACTGGTCAGCAAGATTTCTCCGCTAAAAGCGATCAGGTTTAAATAGGTTTAGTTTAAAGCAGCTATTTTTTTTCTGAGCAAGAGATTAATGTCTGTTTTGGGTTCTTCCAGCAAAAGAATATAAGTTCCTAGATTTCTTTGACATAGAAACAGCTTAAATGGAATACACTACAATCCTAATAGCCTTTATCTTTAAGTTTATCCGCCACCTGCTGACCAATCTTTTGACCCCATTGCTGTCCAACTTGCATAGATTCCTGCATGATCAGGGGCGATTTTTCTGCAAATTTCTTTCCTATCGGGGTATTGTAAAAGCTGGTCAGGGCATTAATATCCTGGATGGTCAGGTGTTTTTGATAAACAGGTACCAGCATGTCGGTCAGTTCTGTTACTGATATTTTTGACATTTCGGTTTGTAAATTCTCCCAAACTTCTGCAGGGACCTCGCTTTTTTGCTGTTTCATCATGGTCATCATTTGTGAAATAGCTGCCTTGTAAATGGTTTCTGCGCCCGAGGCTTGCATCATCTTTCCTAAAGCGGTTTTGTAAGCCGTGCTGTCCTGGCTAAAGGAAGCGCTGGCTGTAAGCAGTAA
>Ga0182008_10000378_pt1 | contig 34433 bp, 30 predicted proteins | sample Sormic07211129_1_FD_120482 | JGI IMG/M metagenome (GOLD analysis project Ga0182008, IMG submission 120482) | Rhizosphere microbial communities from Sorghum bicolor, Mead, Nebraska, USA - 072115-129_1 metaG | ecosystem: Host-associated > Plants > Roots > Rhizosphere | place: USA: Nebraska...
CGGCAAAAGCATTTTTGTTGGTTCACAACGAAGGAAAAGATCAATTGGATTCTACCTATATTGTTAACGGTAAGTTTGAATTCAAGGGCATGGTCAATTCTCCCATGTCAGCTACACTGCGTGTTAAACATGATGGTAAACCAGACGAGCCAGGAAAACGCACCGGTTTTGACGCTAAAGCGCTGCTGGTTGACAATGAAAACATCAGCCTTGTGGCTAAAGATTCTATTGCACATGCGGTGATCTCAGGATCTGCAATTAATGCAGAAAATGATAAGGTAACAGCGTATTTGCACCCCATATACAATAAATACGAAGCCTTAAATAACGAATTTGCTGCACAACCGGAAGCTAAAAAACAGGATCGGGCCTATATACAGACCTTAGAAGACCGTGCCAAGGTGATAGAAAAGGAAATCTATACTGCAAAAATGGGTTATATACAAAAAAATCCAACTCAGTACATGGCTTTGATGGCATTCAATTCCTTATTGGGCCCCGATTTTAATGCAATTGAAATGGAGAAGGTATTTGGTGGATTGGATGAAAGTCTTAGAACTTCTTATTTTGGAAAACAGATAGCAGCTAAGATTCAAACTGTAAAAAAAACTCAGGAGGGTGTGGAAGCGCCCGATTTTTCTCAGCCTGATGCAGATGGAAAAATGGTTAAGTTGTCAGACTATCGAGGTAAATATGTATTGCTCGATTTTTGGGCTTCCTGGTGCGCGCCTTGCAGAAGAGAAAATCCAAATTTAGTAAAGGCTTATGGTCAGTATAAGGATAAAGGTTTTGAGATTTTGGGCGTTTCCATGGATAAAGCGGCGGATAAAGCAAAATGGTTAAAAGCGATTGAAGATGATAAGCTAATCTGGAAGCAAGTTGGAGATTTGAAGGGCTGGGATAATGAAGCTGGGGTTTTGTATGAAATTAAGGCTATACCCATGAACTTCCTGATCGATCCAAATGGTAAGATTATTGGAAAATATCTTCGCGGTGAGGAACTAGATAAAAAACTAGCTGAGATTTTTAAAAATAAATCATAGCTAATTAAGAAATTGTCGTTGGTGGATACTTACGATAATAAATTAGGTGAAATGAATAGCAGAGTACCAAATAGGGCGGTACTCTGCTTCATTGGCTTTATGAATTATTTAAAGCATCTGTACAGATGCAACTTGTCCCATTTTCTTGATTGATAAGGTTGCATTATTGTGAAAGGATTGGATCCGCGCTATAACCATCGCCAAGTTTGCCATCTTCATATACTACAGGAGATATATTTAGGAGTTGGCTTTGTCCTTTGGCATAATTTAGGATCCCGAAATAGGCATCCGGGTCGGGTATAATCACATCATCGGTAAAAGGTAGCTGTGTAGTACCTGTTTTAAAGACTTTAAAAGTTATAAAATGGGCAATTAAATCTGTATTCGGCAGCGATATTTCTATAAACCCGCCAAAAGAAGTCGTAACATTGCGAATAAGTCGAACAGGGGTATTATCACCCAGGTATTCGAAAGTGTTAGGATCATATTGCTGATCATATATCTGAATATCGACCGGGCCGCCATAAAAACCGGGAAAGATTGTTTTAAATCTTAACTTGAACCCCATATTTTCAGGATTGGATACCGGGTCAAGGATGATTTTATCCACAACGGTATTGCCATCATAAAAAATATCTTTTATAACATTATATGGCGAGGCTTCAATTTTGTACCGTCCCACTTGCTTATGGTCCTTTTTTTTACGGATAATCATTTCACCCGGGGTATAAATGTCACCATTTGTCATCTTAAAACTAGATTCAAATGCGGTGCATATCACTTTATCTCTTAATACAAATTCCAGGGTGTCGTTAATGACAAAGCCTTTAAAATATAAGTGCACAGGGTTTAGGGAAGCATGATTCTCAAGTTCGCCTTTTTGGCACGCAGAGAGACCTGTGGCTAATAAAAGCGTTATAATGAAATATTTAAGGTAACGTTTCATATGGATTTAAAAGTTATAGGTAATTGATGTGCTGTAAGTACGTCCGAATTTCTGACGGAAGCGGATCATATCTCCATTTTCGTATTTGGTGGAGAACCCGGGTTTTAAACGGATCGCGTTTGTCTTGTCGCCGATTGATGCATCGACATCGGGGTTGGGTTCGTAGCTACCTGTATTAGAAAAAAACATTGATGCGCTGTTCAGGATATTCCCAAAATTCAGCTTTACCTCAAATCGTTTTTTTAAAAACCGGTAGCTCACCTGTGCATCCAGTTGCTCTCGCGGCATTTCATACTCAATCTGGTTTAATTCTGCACTTACTATATAGGTTTTCTGACCCGCCTTATTATACATAAAATTAAGGCCCAGTTTATCGCCGGTATATTGCAGTCCTGCGTTTATAAGATATGGTGCCTGCCCGTACATTGGACGGCTTTGCTTGGCAGAAATGAGCAAATCGTCGCCGCCCTTAGGATTGGTGATGGCATATGTTCCTATTACTTTGGAGTTTTGCAACGTAAGATTGCCATAAACGATCATATCTTTTAGCCAGTTCATATCGGCAATGAAGCCCAGGCTCTTCCTGAATTCGGCCTCAAAGCCGTAGACCTTTGCATTGTCGGAGTTTTTTAGATAGTAATTAATGTTACCGTTAACCAATATAAATTGTAGCTCTGCAGGTTTATCAAAATCCTTATAATAACCACCTACAGATAAGACCTCGCCGAGCCCCGGGAACCATTCTGCTTTCAGGTCGTAACTTTTGATGCCAGTACTGTATAATCCAAGGTTACCAAATTGCGCCCCTAAAAAGGGGTTGTATCTAAAAAACTGGCTGTTGTCCATCAACTCAGGCCGTAATACAGTGTTCGAAAAAGCAGCACGCACGTTGATTTGTGTGGTAGGACTATAAGTAATGTTGGCCGACGGCAACCATTGCCAGGGTTTATCCTTTTTGGGTTTATACTGATTACCACCTTTGACATTTGAGGCGTTAACTATTTCATTGTATCTGTAATGCTCGCTTCTAAGACCCCAAACCAGGCGCAATTTATTGGTTAACCTTGTATCCAGCATAAAGAAGCCCGCCTGCAGATTGCTATTACCCGCATAGCGATCAAGTCCATAACCTGGTATGATATAACCGTAACCGTTAGCGTTCATGTTTTGCGGGCTGGCCTTTTCCTCAATTGGGATATAGGTTAAACTATCGGCCAGTTTTGCTGAACTTTGTAAAGAAACTATAGCCCAATTAAAACTGGCAGATCGGTGGTTACCAAAAAGGCCTGTTTTTAAAGAATTTTTTATGCCTAAAACATTCAATGGTAATGTAGCTGCCAGATCCCACGAATAATAATTTTCGTTGTTCTTGTAGTGGTGCCGGGACTGAGGCAATATCATATTTGGGTCACCTTGCCTGGTGACGGTAGGGACGTATTGATAGATCCCGTCTATTAGGGTAGGCCCTTGCGCGCTAATGGTAATATCTTTCTCTTCACGGTTTATAGAGGCTCTAGCCACGTTCCATTCCAGTTTTATTTTATCTAACAGATGCTGCCCGTTTATTTTATTTTGTAAAAGTGTAGTAAAGGTCGGATCATCGGCATCTATTATCTGAGGAGGGAGGCCCCTGTTATAATAATCTTTTCCATTTATATTGTCATAGCCAGTAATCCTCACCAGGGTGTTGTCAAATAAATGGGTATAGGTGTTGCGAAAGCTGATCTTATGGTTCCCCAATTGTAGCCCCGCATTTAACAAAGCGCCCAGGGTTGTGTTAAAACTATAGCTTGCGCCGTTGTTGGGTGTGTTAAAATCATAATCGCTGCGGCGATACTCGCTTATTTGATTGATAGCTTGTGTATTACGATAACTTAGGGAACCTGTAATCCCGAATTTACGATTGTTTAGGGTATCCAGTACCATTAACCGACCTATGGTTAGCTGGTAGTTTTGTGAAGGGACTGCTTTATAATGGTATACCGAAAAATGCTGATTGGTAAATCGTTTGCTTTGTTTATCAATTGCTTGCTGAAATTCGTCGTCAGACATGTCGCGGTTGGGCGCTACCAACCTATCCGTATTGACCAGGTTATCCGGAAACTTTCTTTTACCATCGTCAAAGCCGAAGTAATCATACCTGCCGCGTTGATGGCTTAAAAAATCTTTTCCGGTGCTTTGATCATTATATGCCGTACCCGCTGTAAATGAAAAGAAGTTTTCTGCTGGGATATCTTTCGTGTTGATCTGAATAAGTCCTCCGCCAAAACTTGCATTCATATCGGGAGTTACTGTTTTGCTTACCACAACGTTGTCTACCAGGCTGGAAGGGATCAGGTCGAATGAAAAATTGCGGGCTTGAGGGTCTACACTGGGAAGTAGTGTCCCATCAAGTAATGCATTGTTATATCGCTCGCCAAGACCCCTTACCAATACAAACTTATTATCTACCGTACTCACACCGCTTATCCGCTTTAGGCTTTCGCCAATGTTTTTGTCTGGTGTACGGGTAATTTGCTCTGAGCTGATGCCATTGCTGATCTCGGAGGCGTTTTTCTGACGCACAAGTAAGCCTTCTACCGAAGCCTTTTTATAACTGGATGTTACTACAACTTCATTTAGCTTGGTGTTTGCAGGCTGGAGGGCAATGTCCAGCAACGTAGACTTTCCTTCTCTTACTATAATACTCGTGATCCTCTTAGTTTGATAGGAGATAAAAGAAACTTCCAAGGTATAATTGCCGGGGGCCAGGGCGAATTGATAAGTGCCATCTACGTTTGACTGACTGTGTTGTCCGGTTTCTATCACTTTAATTGTGGCTCCGGGGAGTGCCATTCCTTTTTCGTCTAATACTTTGCCTATGATCTTTCCCGGCGATGGTTGGGCTGGAAGAACACTAACGGAGATCATCTGATTGACTCGGTTGAATTTAAGGTGCTGGTTTTGGGTAAGTATTTGGAGTATCTGTTTTAAGGAATAATGTTTTACCTGTAACTTTACCGGACTGATGGTTCCCATTTTAGTGGGATAGGTAAAGGAAAATCCGGATTGTTTTTCCAGTTCGTTCAGTACGTCTCCCAACCGGGCATTGTTAAAGTTGACGGAAATGTTGGCTTTTTCCATATCCTGGGCCTTGCTGCTGAAGGCCAGCAGGCTGCCTGTTAGGGATAATAGCGTTGTGAGTACCATAAAGGTTAATCTCATCATAGAAAATAGTAGTTTAATTACAGTTCTTTTTGTAGAATTGTGCATCGTATTTAATGGTTATTGTTGCGTAAGAAACTCGATGGATCATAGATACTTTAATGAGCGGAAGTGGTGGTACACTTTCGCTTTTTTTTGATCCGTTATTGATGGTGCTGATGTTGTTTATTTTCTCATAGTTGCGTTTTAAATGGATATTCTGTGAATTGGGTTACCAGATCCATACCTGCCGACCCTTGATCTGGTATTGAAAGCCATCGCCGGATTGGCTTAGTGATTCAAGTACATGGCGGAGACTTTCATTATTTTGCTTGATATTGAATCGCTCTTGTTGTAATTTGACATCCTGGATACTGATTTTTACATCGTACCATCGTTCCAGTTGCCGGGCAATCTCCCCCAGGTTTTCGCCTTTGAATATCAGGATGCCTTGCTGCCAGGCATGCTGATCGTCTGCGTTGATTTTTTGCAGGCTAAATTTCTTGCTTTTCTGGTCATAAGTTAGTGCCTCACCTGGGAACAGCATTTGGGTGGGGGCTCCATTTTTCGTGTATACACCTACTTTACCTGAGGCTACGGTTACTTTCGACTGTGCTTCACCTGGAAATGCCTTGACGTTAAAAGTGGTCCCTAAAACCTGTACATGCAGTTTACCGGTACGGACAATGAAAGGACGAGCGGCATCATGTCGTACCTCGAAAAATGCCTCTCCGGTTAGGGAGATGTTTCTGGTCTTCTGTTCGAACCTGCCGGCAAAGCGGATGGAAGATTTATTATTTAGGCTGATGCGACTGCTGTCAGGAAGGGTAACCGTTTTGCGTTCGCCTGCTTTGGTGCTGATGGTTATGTAACCGATAAGGTCTTGTTGGGAGGGTTGCAATTTATGGTAAGTAAAAAGACCTGCCATCAGAGTGAGTAATAGAATTGCGGCGATCTTTAGAATGAAAGAACTGTTCTGTTGTTGTGGTGACCGGATGGTCTGCAATACCAGTCGGTTGACTTCCTCTACGGATCTTTGCCGTAAAAGCTGTGGTACTGCTTCATTTTCCTGTACGTCAAACCATTCATCAACCTGTCTGGTTTCTTCTGGTGTACTGCTTCCTGAGCGATAACGCTGCAGGAGCTTTATTTCTGGTGTTGTTTCCGGTGTCTTTGCCATTCAAGAGTATAATCTGTTGAGATGGCTGGATGTACCGTTAAGGAATCGTTAAACTTCTGTTAGGAAATTAATTGATGGCAAGGGTGGAAGAGATATATAGGCTTAGCGGTAATAAAAGGATCAATTGCTCGGATTTTAAGCTAACGCGTAATTTTTTTAGTGCCAGGCTAATGTTGTTTCTGACGGTTTGTTCAGAGAGCTGCAGTATTGCTGCGATCTCTTTGGTGGATAGGTGCTGATCTCGGCTGAGCCGGAAAATCTGCTGCATAGTAGCAGGCATTCGGGCGACCTCCTGCTCATAGTGTTGTTTGAGTTCGCCGGCAATCATGGAGGTTTCTGCGGGATGGCAGAAGGGCTCTTCTTGTTTAGCTAAGAGGGTGTGGTAAGCGGTTACTCGCTGGTTTTTAATGGCCAGATCAATAACGGCGTATTTGGCTGAACGGTGAAGATATGGGTATAAGGAATCTTCTATTGTGATCTTTTCGCGGTTATTCCAGAATGAAATAAAAATATCCTGGAGAATGTCTTTGGTGTCATCATCATTCCGCGTACGTTTGTATACCAGGTCATAAACGCGGGTGCTGTACCTTTCCAGCAGTACTGCAAATGCGCGTTCATCGTGATTTTGAACAAATGTGAACAATGTTTTATCGGATAGCTCTTTCACCTACACAAAGATAGGGCCTCAAGGTTAACTTGTTATTAATAGTCTAGTTTTACAAAAAAGATGACGGCTTAATCTCTCCCAATTATCACAAAAAATCATTAAGATTGGAGGAATTGAGAATATAACCATTCTATCAAATTCAAACCCTGTCATATATAAATATTAGTATGTAAATATTGGCATATTATGTCATATATGTATACAAGGGTTACAAAGAGTAACATTTTTTATTTAAATTTGATCGAGATGAGTAAACTAACACTATACAACCCCTCACTGTCAAGAGTGGATATTCTGAAAGAAAGAGAAGAACTTTTTCTGTATAGTTCAGTAAAGGAAAAATTCGATAGATTATTCAACTTAATACATCTTTCTGTTAAATTGAATGGTGGAAAACCGCTGAAAGTACCTCAATCAAAAGGAATTTTAATTTCTAAACCAATCTTATAAAACAATGTCTTTTGATAATGAAAGTCCTGAAATGTTATTGTTACCTGTTAGAAAATAAGAAGGCAACGGGTAGACCTAAAGACCAGTTAGACGTTATCGAGCTTCAGAGGATAAATTCTCAATAATATCAATCTTCAAATTTATGATCAATTACAACCCGAAAGAGTGGGCATCCTTTATATTCCATATTCATAAAGCAGACACCTTCAGAAAATTATGGCCCCTAATGCTAGGTATTGCTATATTTTCAGCGGGAATCGCCTATCTCGGCTTTCATTTTATCGATATGACTCAATTACCATTTGTGAAAAATATTGGTGTGATGCACAGTTTATTGGGCTTTGTGATTTCTATGCTTTTGGTGTTTAGAACGAACACCTCTTATGACCGATGGTGGGAAGGAAGAAAGCTATTGGGTGCTTTGGTAAACGTTTCCCGTAACTTGTCCATGAAAATAAAAGCACTGAACTTAGGGCCGGAAGAGATTGCCTTTTTTAATTATGCCATTCCGAAGTTTGCCTTTGCTTTAAAAGAGCATCTAAGGGAAAAGAGACTATATGGGAAAGACAGTGTATTAATAGAAATTAAAGAAGGGGCACATTTTCCGAACCAGGTTGCATCGGGTATTGTATCAAGGGTATATGGTTTGCAGGCAAAGAATTTGATTTCTCCCCAGCAGTTGATGATTCTGACGGAAGATTTGAACCAGTTTACCAATATTTGCGGTGGTTGCGAAAGAATAAGAAATACGCCAATACCATATTCTTATAGTGCGTTTATTAAGAAATTTGTGTTCTTCTATGTGATTACAATGCCTTTTGGCCTGGTGTTTAGCCTCGGTTATTATATGGTTCCAATTGTACCATTTATTTTGTATGTATTGACCAGTTTAGAACTTATTGCAGAACAGATAGAGAATCCATTTGGATTGGACGCTAATGATTTGCCGGTAGATGATATTTGTAATAATATAGAAAAGCATACGGCGGAAATCCTTTTATAATGGTTAAAATTGCTCATCATGTATTGTATGCTCATCCTTTGCCGGAAGGGCATCGTTTTCCAATGCTGAAGTATGAACTGATTCCTGAGCAGCTTTTACATGAGGGGACAATAAGTCCGGAGCATTTATTTGAACCTGAAACGGCATCAGAAGATATTATTTTGCAGACGCATGATAAGGGATATTGGGCCTCGTTAAGGGATCTGACACTTGCTCCGGCTGCACAGAGAAGAATTGGTTTTCCATTAAGTGCTCAATTGGTAGAACGCGAGATCAGAATTGCGCAGGGTACCATTGATGGTGCTTTGTTTGCTTTGCAGTTTGGAATTGCTTTTAATGTAGCTGGCGGGACACACCATGCGGGCAGCTTTTGGGGTGAAGGATTTTGTTTATTAAACGATCAGGCTATCGCAGCAAACTATTTGTTAAATAATGGTTTAGCTAAACGTATCTTAATTATAGATTTAGATGTGCACCAAGGTAACGGTACGGCAGAAATCTTTGATCAGGATCCGAGAGTATTTACTTTTTCCATGCATGGAGACAAGAATTTTCCGTTTAGAAAGGAGAAGTCAGATCTGGATATTCCACTTGCAGATGGAACTGGTGATCAGGAGTATCTTGGCATATTGAGCAAGACACTTCCTTCGTTACTGGAACAGCATTTGCCTGATTTTGTATTTTATCTTTCCGGCGTCGACGTTTTGACTACGGATAAGCTTGGTAAGTTATCTTTGTCTGCCGAAGGCTGCAAAGAAAGAGACAGGATGGTTCTTCAGTTCTGCAAAAACCATCTGCTTCCTGTTCAGGTGAGCATGGGAGGTGGGTATTCACCAGAGATCAGGCATATTGTAGATGCGCATTGTAATACATTTAGATTGGCTATGGATTTGTTTAGTTAAGGGGCTTTTTAAATTCTAATGCGCTTGATTGTAGCGAATTGTGATTTTTTAATCTTTTTACGGTTTTTTTAGTGAAATTTGAAGGTTCGGACTTAATTCTATTTGATGAAGATTGTAATTGCGGAAAAGCCCTCTGTAGCTCGTGAACTGGCAAAAGTTTTTGGAGCAACGACTAAAAGAAATGGATACATTGAAGGTAAAGGGTATTCCTTTACCTGGGCATTTGGTCATCTTTTACAATTGGCTCCTCCTCAAGAATATGGTTTTATAGGCTGGAGGAGACAGCACTTACCTATGTTGCCTAAAAAGTTCAAGCTCGCTATCCGGAAAATCAAAACAAAGGATGGTTTTGTAGACGATCCGGCAGTTAAAAAACAGCTGGATGTAATTAAGCAGTTATTTGACGAGGCTACCGAAATTATTGTCGCAACGGATGCCGGGCGGGAGGGTGAACTCATCTTCCGTTACATTTATTATTACCTGAAATGCAAAAAACCTTTTAAACGTTTGTGGATTTCTTCGCAGACAGATGAGGCTATAAAAGATGGATTCAGGAATCTAAAACCTGGTACTGATTACGATACCCTGTTCAACTCTGCACATTGCAGGTCTGAATCAGACTGGCTGGTAGGTATGAACGCAACACAGGCATTGAGTATTTCTGCCGGATCGAGATCTGTATTGTCATTGGGTCGGGTGCAAACACCAACTCTGGCCATGATTTGCTCAAGGTATCTGGAGATCAAGAACTTTGTTCCTCAGACCTATTATCAGTTAAGTATTCTTTTAGATAAAGAAGGCCAAGTATTTAAGGCTATTTCTGTTAACAGTTTTGAAAAGAAAGAAGACGCCGAAGCTTTATTTGAAAAAATTGAAGATGTGAATGCTGGATTTCCTGCCGGTGGGAAAATTGTAGATGTGGAGGCGAAGCCCAGAAAAGAACCTCCTCCGCTGTTGCATGATCTAAGTAGTTTGCAGCAGGAGGCCAACAAGAAAAAAGGTTTTACAGCAGATCAGACCTTAGGTTTACTTCAAAATTTGTATGAGAGTAAACTGGTTTCTTATCCAAGAACGGGCAGCCGCTATATTGGTGACGATATTTTTGCCGGGATACCAGCATTGATAGAGAAGGCCAAGCTGCATCCTGATTTCAGCAAACCTGCAGAGTTTCTGCAGACCGTTCCGTTAAATAAAAGGAGTGTAAATGCGAAGAAGGTGACCGATCACCACGCTATATTGCCTACTGGCGAACAGCCTTACGGATTAAGTCCTGATAAACAAGCTATTTATGATATGGTAGTTGGACGGATGCTTGAAGCTTTTCATCAGGAATGCGTTAAAGAGGTGACTAAGATCACTATTGAATCCGGTTCGCTTTTTACTGCAAATGGTACGGTGATCCGTTCGGCGGGCTGGAGATCTGTGTTGAACGATACGGATGAGGATAAGAAGGATGAGGATAACCCTTCGCTGCCTAAAGTTAAAAAGGATGAACAATTGCCTATTCCTGAAAAAGCGCTTCTGGAAAAACAAACGAAACCAAAGGCCATGTATAACGAGGCTTCCTTGTTAAAAGCGCTGGAAACCTCGGGTAAGGAGATAGAAGATGAGGAACTGCGTTATGCGATGAAGGATACGGGTTTGGGAACGCCTGCTACAAGAGCTTCTATCATAGAAACACTGATCACCAGAGAGTACATTATAAGGGAAAAGCGAAATTTAGTGCCTACTTCTAAGGGACTTGCAGTTTATGATGTGGTTAAGGATCAAAAAATTGCCCAGGCGGAACTAACCGGACAATGGGAAAAGCGGTTGGAAGAAATTCGGTCGGGAGCTTCGGTAATGGATTTTAAAGTGGAAATTTCTGATTATACACGGACTATTACCAATGAATTGTTGGTTGCGGGGGCTACATTGCTGGAAAAGATGGCACCTCAGCCGGAGCCAGCTAAATAAGTCTGGATTGAGGGCTTTGTGGTATTATTTTTGCTCCAAACACAAAAATGATCCTTCTGGCAGTTCACAAATAATGTAGATGAATACACAAAAAAAAGTAATGATTGCTGATGATGATCCGGGAATACTGGACGCGGTTGAAGCTATGCTCGAGTTTGGCGGATATGAAGTGAGTTCGACTTCAAATGGTGCCACTGTTCTTGAAATGCACGATCATTTTCCTGATCTTCTTCTTTTGGATATCTGGATGTCTGGTACAGATGGAAGGGATGTTTGCAAAGTATTGAAAAAACAGGAGGATACTAAAAATATACCCATCATTATGATTTCTGCGAGTACTGAGCTGGAGCGTTCTGCTAAAGAGGCCGGTGCTGATGATTTTTTGGAGAAGCCATTTGATATGGAGGTTTTGCTTGGTAAGATTGCTCATTTTCTAAAATAAGGAACAATATGACCTTTGAGGTGTTATTTGGCTAAACAAACAACAAACCGATGAAAACAGATTTCATAGAAATATTCCAGACCATAAGAGCCGCAATGCAGCCATATGCAACACTTGGTTTTACCAACAGAGAGAACAGTGACACAACTTATGATCTGTGGAGTGATAAGAACATTAAAACTGGTTCTGATCAAAGATCAGAAACTTTTTTTGCTTCTATAACTGCAGATCGCCAGGAAGCCATACTAAAAACTAATTTTGGTTCTGAGGTATTAAAGGGCATTCCGGTGTTAAAAATTAAGGAACTGGATGAGGGATTAATGAATCAGATTGAAGAAGCACTGGCCGTGGGCTATAGGTTATTTAAAGAAAAGGAGTGGGTCTGAAAGCCAATTGGTTAACCGAAATTAAAAATATATTTGAGGAGCAGGGAGTTCATACCGAAAGTTCGGTATATAATTCTTTTAAATTGCTGTTGTTGAATGAGGGCAAGGTTATTCTACACTTGATTTCACTGGATCAGCATGATGACCCCAGAGAACTGCTGAATTATCAGTTGACCTGTTTTAAGGAAGGCAAGCAGGTCATTCATTTGTGGGAGGATATTTGGCAAAGTAGAAAACAGCAGGTTTTGAGTAGGCTGAAGTCTGTTTTAGGGCTTAATCAAAGGCTGCATGGCCGTTCTACCTCTGTAGTGAAAATTTCAAAAGAAGATGCAGAAAGCTTTTTGGAGCAGTATCATATCCAGGGGAATGCCGGTGGAAGATACAGATATGCTTTGTGGTACAAAGAAGAAGTGGTTGCTGTTGCTGTTTTCAGTCATAAAAGGAAAATGAAAGACAAAGGAGAAAATTATACTTCTGCCGAACTTGTCCGTTTTGCCACTAAGGATGGAATAACTGTAATTGGTGGGATGACTAAGCTGATTAAGCATTATCTCCGTTTGTTTAGTCCGAATGATCTGATGAGTTATGCAGACAAGGACTGGTCTGTAGGAAATGCTTATCAAACTGCAGGATTCGAACTGGTAGGGGAAACACCTCCCTGTCCACTATATGTTGATCCTGTGAGCTACATCAGATATTTTTTACATAGGATTCCCGGAGAATCTGATCAGAAGAAAATCAATTCTTATATTCAGGTCTTTAATACGGGGAATTTAAAATACGTTTTATACCAATAATGAAGGGAAATCCATTGTTAATTGTACTGGGGCCAACGGCTTCGGGTAAGACCAGGCTTGCGGTAAGCCTTGCCGACGCACTAAACGGTGAGGTTATTAGTGCAGACAGCCGGCAGGTTTTCAGAGGGATGGATATTGGAACTGGAAAAGACCTGGGAGAATACATTGTAGAGGGCAGGGCAGTGCCTTATCACCTGATTGATCATAAGCAAGCTGGGGAGCGTTACCAGGTGGATGCTTTTAAAGAGGATTTCTACAGGGTTTTTGCGTTTTTGACTGCCCGTAAGAAGTTGCCGGTGCTTTGTGGTGGAACTGGTATGTATATTCATAGTATTCTACAACAGCATGAATATACGTCTATTCCTGTTCAGCAGGAATTCAGAGAAAGAATCCAGCACTTTGATATAGAAAAGTTAAGGGAGATTTTAGCTACATATCCCATTGCTCATACAAAACATGCAGACCAGTCTACAATTAAACGGCTGATCAGGGCGATTGAAATAGCCGAATATCTGAAAGTTCACCCAATGGATTCGAAGGCAAGACCTGCATTCAATCCGCTGGTTATTGGTTTAACAGCTGATGTGGAAATGAGGAGAGAGAGGATACGGAACAGACTGGAACATAGGCTGGAGAATGGAATGATTGAAGAAGCCCAGGCTCTGATGAAGGCTGGGATAAGTAAGGATATGTTGATATTTTATGGTCTGGAATATAAGTTTATGGTGTCCTACCTTTCGGGAGAACTCAATTTTCAGGAACTTAAAGAAAGCCTTTTTACTGCTATTTGCCAATATGCGAAGCGTCAGATGACCTTTTTCAGAAAGATGGAAAAGGATGGTGTAAAGATTCACTGGGTGGATACACAACAGACCGATTCTATAGAAACAAGGGTAATTGAGCTATATAAGGAACATTTTTCTGTTTAGTGCTCAAAAGAACCATATACTCAAACTGCTGTATATAAGCGCCTAGTGCTTAAATATGCAGCGTGGCATGCAATTTGTTTGGATAGAGGTGTTAGGTTTACAAATAAACAAATACAAAAATGAAAACAACTACAAAAATCATAGCTTCTGCAGTAGCTGCCGTGGCTTTATTCTTTACCACGAATGTAAATGCCCAGTCTCCAAAATTAGGTATAGGCTTAAATGCAGGTATACCAACTACTAACGGATATAATTTCGCACTTGGTGGAGATCTTCGTTTTCAATTTGACGTCTCAAAACAAGTTTCCATTCCTGTAACTGCAGGATATACGAATTTCTTTGGAAAGAAAGATTACTTTGCTCCTGGAGTGGATATGCCTAGCGCAGGTTATATTCCTGTAAAAGCTGGGGTAAAAGTGTTTTTTGATGAAACAGGTTCAGGATTTTATGGAATGGGAGAATTAGGTGCTGCCATTGGGGTTAGCAATAATGCAAAAACCGGCTTTCTTTATTCTCCGGCAATTGGATATTCCTGGAGCAATGGCTTAGACCTTGGTCTGAAATATGAAGGAATTGCGAAAGGAACAAAAATCGGACCTGAGAATATAAACCAGGTTGCTTTGCGTATTGCTTACGGCTTTAAGCTTTAAGATTTAGAAATCAATTAGATAGGGAACGCCCTGCAGGAGTACTGCAGGGCGTTCCTGCTTTTGGCAGATCTGACCCGGTTTTTTATTTTGTAATAATTAGCTCATAAATGCCTTTAACCCTCTAAAAAATGATGTTCTTTTTTAAATATTCAAATTTAAAATGCTATTTTGAGCAAAAAACAAAACATATGAATAAATATATAGGAGCAGTACTTTTATTTGCTTTGTTTTCCTGCCAGAATACAGAGCATCATGCTGCAGCTGCAGCAGATAGTACTGAAGTGCCTGCAAAAAGTGGTAGTGCGGTCAGTTTAAAAGAACCTGCAGTCCAGGCAATATATACAGATTATATTGTGCTTAAAAACGCATTGGTAGACACTAAATATGAGGAAGCTAAAGCTGCTGCTAAAGTGCTTTCTGCAAAGTTGGCTGTGTTTCAAGGCTGTGAGAATACGGCATTAATTGCAGATAAAATTAAGGACGCTAAGAACATTGAAGAACAGAGGAAAGAGTTTACTTTTTTGAGCTCTGATGTCATTGCTATGTTTAAACATGCTGATTTGCTGTCGGGAACTATTTACGTACAGCATTGCCCAATGGCCAACCATGGTGACGGCGGAGACTGGTTATCGTCAGACAAGAAGATCCAGAATCCTTACTATGGATCAGAGATGATGGATTGTGGAGCAGTTATTGAAGAAATAAAAGGAAAATAATTTAGTTTTCCTGATTAATGATCAGTCATTTAATAATTATTTAACAGCTTTGTTATAGTTGTTAAACCACGAATAGAGATAGATTAATTACTTTTGTTATTATAAATTATAAGATATGTCAGAGATTGCAGAAATTAAGATTGATGGTAAAGTGTACGAATTCCCTGTTATTACAGGAACTGAAGGTGAAAAGTCAATAGATATTTCAAAGTTAAGGGATCAAACAGGTTATATTACCCTTGATTTTGGGTACAAAAATACAGGCTCTACAAAAAGTGCGATTACTTTTTTAGATGGCGAAAAAGGTATTTTAAAATATAGAGGTTATGCTATCGAAGAACTTGCCGAAAAATCTACTTTCCTGGAAGTTGCTTATTTGCTGATTTATGGTGATCTTCCAACTCAGGAGCAGCTTGCTGACTTTCAATCTCAGATCAGCCGCCATACGCTGATTCACGAAGATATGAAGAAGTTCCTGGATGGTTATCCTTCGAAATCGCATCCAATGGCTCAGCTGGCTTCTTTGGTGTGTTCACTTTCTACATTCTATCCTGAATCTCTTAATGCCAATTCCTCGCCAGAAACCATGGATCTGACCATGATTAAACTTCTGGCTAAATTCCCTACTATCGTTTCTTTCATTTATAAAAAGTCCTTAGGTCATCCGCTGATTTATCCTAAAAATAAATTCGACTATGTGACCAATTTCATTAACATGATCTTTGGTCAGCGTACAGAAGAGATTGAGATTGATCCGGTTGTGGTTAAAGCAATGAATACTTTATTAATTCTTCACGCAGATCATGAGCAAAACTGTTCTGCTTCTACGGTAAGAATGGTAGGGTCTTCAGATTGTAATCTATATGCTTCTGTTTCTGCGGGTATTGCTGCTTTGTGGGGACCGCTTCATGGAGGCGCCAACCAGGCTGTAATTGAAATGCTGGAGAAAATTAAAGAGGATGGAGGAGATACTGAAAAATGGATCAATAAAGCGAAAGATAAAAATGATCCTTTCCGTATGATGGGCTTTGGTCATCGTGTGTATAAGAACTTTGATCCAAGGGCAAAAATCATTAAAAAGGCATGTGACGAGATCCTGGAGAAGTTAGGTATCAATGATCCTGTTTTAGAAATTGCCAAGAAGCTGGAAGAAGCGGCATTAAGCGATCCTTATTTTGTAGAACGTAAGTTATATCCTAATGTAGATTTTTATTCTGGAATTATTTACAGAGCTTTAGGTTTTCCTACAGATATGTTTACGGTATTGTTCGCTTTGGGACGCTTACCGGGATGGATTGCACAGTGGAAAGAAATGCATGAAAACAAAGAACCAATTGGTCGTCCCCGTCAAATCTATGTTGGCCACACCAACAGGGATTTTGTAAGCATCGAAAAAAGAGGTTAATCAATTATAGACTATAAAAAAAACGTCCGGACTATTTGTCCGGACGTTTTTTTTATGTATTTGAAGGTTAAGCGATGAAGTAATAGATAGATCTTTCTATGATCCATTCTGAAATCCCAAACGCAATAAAATAGAGGATGAACAGGGTAATCATCTTTTTAATAATTACCTTTTTTGGGCGCTGATAAAATACGGTAAGTGCTTTGAATAAATACCAGGCTATACCAATGACAACTAAAAATTGTATCATGCTACTTATCGCTCCAGAACCTAATAGCCTTCTTAAGGGAACAGTAAAGATCTGGACAATAAAAAATGCTGTAGTTCCGTGAATCGTAAAAATCAGGTGGTCCAGGTAATAAATGTGATTTTTCCTGAAGTTCCACATAATGAACAGTGCGAGCAAAGGCATAAGGAGGAAATACTGTTTAGGACGGTAATGCTCCAGTTCCTCTTTAACAGACCAGTTACCCGAGGCAGATTTTTGATTGATGGCAATTTCCCGTTTTTTCAATATGCGGTCAAACCAGGAATCTCGGTCGTTTTCCGGCAATTTTTGCTGTCTGGACAGATAAGCCTCATAAGTACTGTCTTGCTTTATGATATGGTAACGCTGGTATTTTTCTAAAAGGTCTTCATACTCTTCTCTATCGGTTTTGGAAGTGTCTATTGTTGCCTTGAGTTGTTTGATCTGTTCTTCCTGTTGTTTGAAACTGAGCGTTTTAAATTCCTGTGCATTTACTTTTTTCTGAAAAAAATCTGCTGTTTTGCCAACAAATGAATCCTCATCGAAACCTTCTTCCTTTAAATCTTTTGTGATGTCTGACGCGGCCACCTTAACATTTTTTACCGTCTCATGTTGCTGGTGTTTTTCTTGTTCATGTTCCAGTTTTTTTGGTACTACAATAAAATAAACAATAGAAACAAAAATATACATGCTCACCGGATTGATATACCTGGCCCTTTTACCGGCAAGATAGTCGAGTGTAACCTGTCCTGGCTCTATGAGCAGGGGCTTAAGGGTTTGAAAGAACTTATTGTCGAAATGAAAGTAATGAGCAATACTATGGCTGATGAACTGCCAGAAGTTCTCCTTGATTTCCAAATTGGCTTGCCCGCAATTGCTGCAATAATGTTTTTCTACATGTTGCCCGCAATTGAGGCAATTGTGTTCTTTTCTGTACTTACCTGACATAGAGTGTTAAAAGTATAGTGTTTTCGGTTTTAATGATTAACATCCTGAATTAAAATCCGGTCGTGCTTGTGCTTGAACAAAATGGCAAATAAAATGGTGATCACTAAGGCATAAATAGTAAAAGACAACCAGATGGAATGCCAGTCTTTCATATGGATCGCCTTGTTAAATGTTCCGTTTTCCAGAATGCTGACACCTTGTTCTTTAATGAATTTTCCTAATTGCAAATTATTTATATCTGTATCCAGAAATGCAGATGTTGAGTTGATATCGGTAAAGGACTTCGTGAAATATTTATCAATCATCCACCCGGAAACAAGACTGCCGAATACTGCACCTACACCATTGGTCATCATCATAAACAGACCCTGAGCAGAAGAACGTGTTTTTGCGGTTGTAGAGGTTTCCACAAAGAGAGAGCCTGAAATATTGAAGAAGTCAAAGGCCATGCCGTATACGATACAGGAAAGCACAATCATCCACAGGTTCCCTGTTGGGTTTCCGTAGGCGAATAATCCAAACCTGAATACCCAGGCCAACATGGCTATGATCATCACCTTTTTAATTCCAAAGCGATTGAGGAAGAAAGGAATAGCAAGGATAAACAGGGTTTCTGAAATTTGTGAAATCGACATAATAATGGTCGAATATCTCATCACCAGCGAATCAGCATATTTTGGGAAATGTTTAAATTCATCTATGTATACATCTCCATAAGCATTGGTAAGCTGGAGGGCTGCCCCTAAGAACATGGAAAAGATAAAGAACAGGGCCATCTTATAGTTGGTGAACAATTTGAAAGCTTCCAGTCCAAAAGTTTGTGCAAAGGAATTTTTCTCCGAGATCAGTTTCTGTGGCTTACACGCAGGAAGGGTTAAGGCATATACAGCGAGACCAACTGCAGCTACTCCTGCAATGTAAAACTGATAGGCAGTCGCTTTATTTCCAGTTAGGTTGGTGGTCCACATGGCGATGATAAAGCCTACAGTACCCCATACGCGAATGGGGGGGAAGTCTTTGACTACATTCAGGTTTCCAGACTTTAAGGTGGTGTAAGATATAGAATTACTTAAAGAGATGGTTGGCATATAGCAGCACATTGCGACCAGCATAACCCAAAAGAAGGTATCCGGACTTTGTACCTGGGGAAGATAAAATAGTACTCCGGCGTATAGAATGTGAAGTATGCTGTACAAAACTTCTGCATTTACCCATTTGTCAGCAATAATTCCGGTTAATGTTGGCATCACCAGGGATGCAAAACCCATTGTTGCGAAAATAGCTCCGAATTGTGTGCCGTCCCACTGTTTTGTTCCGAACCAATAGTTTGCAATTGTAAGTAACCACGCACCCCACACGAAGAATTGCAGAAAACTCATCACAGTTAAGCGAAACTTAACATTCATAATAATAGTTTAGTTTGAAGTATTGTTAGTAATGGCTGAATATAAAACTATTTTGAAACAAAATCTAAATTGTTCTTAAATACTTATACCAGCCTTTTGTATTTTTTTCGAGAGGTCAGGCAGAATTTCTTTTGTTAAGTTCGTCCCGGATCTTTGCTGCTTTTTCATAAGCTTCTTCTGCGATAGCTTCCTGAAGTTTTTGTGTCAGTTCTTCGATTGTTAGAGATTTATAATTTGTTCCGGGAATAGAGGTACTGATGTCTTCTGAACCTTTTTCTTTAGTCATATCCATGTTTTCAAGAAAAAGAAGATCATTGCCTTCAATAACAATACCTGCTGATGAAATGATAAATTCATAAGTGTAAATAGCCGCGTTGAAACGTACGGCAAGAGCGATAGCATCAGATGTTCTGGCATCGATTTCCTGCACGTTTTCACCGTCTGTGCAAATGAGTTTGGCAAAGAATACACCGTCTACCAGGTTATAGATTAGAATTTCTGTAATTTGAATTCCATAGGTCTGAGCAAAAGATTTGAAGAGATCATGCGTAAGCGGTCTGCTTGGTGTCATTTTCTCTATTTCAATGGCAATAGCCTGTGCTTCGAAAGCACCAATAATAATAGGAAGACGTCTTCTTCCATTTACTTCTCCCAAAACCAATGCATAAGCACCGGACTGAGTCTGGCTATACGATAGGCCAACGATATCTAGTTTTACTTTTTTCATATTAAAGAATATAGGGCAGGCCGGAGCCTGCCTTATATTTTTATCCTTTATGTGCTTTTAAAGCTTCAATTAATTTAGGTACTACTTCAAAGGCGTCACCTACGATTCCGTAATCTGCAACTTTAAAGAAAGGAGCCTCCGGATCTTTGTTGATCACAACGATTACTTTGGAGGAGCTTACACCAGCCAAATGCTGGATAGCACCAGAAATACCAATCGCAATATATAAGTTAGGGCTGATCGCAATTCCTGTTTGGCCAACGTGTTCGGAGTGGGGTCTCCAGCCCGCATCAGATACCGGCTTGGAGCAAGCGGTAGCAGCACCCAGTAAGTTGGCAAGTTCTTCAATCATTCCCCAGTTTTCAGGACCTTTGAGGCCTCTTCCTGCAGATACTACCAGTTCTGCATCGGGCAGAGAAATTTTATCAGTAGCCCGAACAATTTCTTTTACAATGGCTGCAAGGTCTGTAGATTTAACTTCTGGGGTGAAGTTTTCAATTGCAGCATCAACAGACGATTCCTTAGTTCCAAACGCGTTAGGGTTTAGGGCAATCACTTTATTCGCGGAGGTTAATTCTGTAACTGCAAAAGCTTTTCCTGAGAAAGCGTTTTTCTTTACTGTAAATTTACCATCTGCTGTTTGAGGCAGTTCTACTGCGCCATCTACCAATCCTGCTTTAAGCTTTACAGCTACCCTTGGTGCAAGACCTTTTCCAGAGAAGGAGTTGGACAATACAACGATATCTGCATTTTCTTTAGCTGCAGCTTCTACGATTACAGATGCATAGGCCTGGTTTACGAAGTTCTTCAACTGATCAGAAGATACGTTCAAGACTTTGGATGCGCCATATTTTCCTAATTCTTTCAGCTCATTTTCACCAACATTACCGATAGATATCGCGGTTAAATGAGTTCCTTGTCCATCTGCAATAGCTTTTGCATAAGAAACAGCTTCGAAACCTGATTTCTTAAATTTGCCATCGGCTTGTTCTACATATACTAAAACTGACATAAATATCTTTTAATTAAATTTTTGTAAAAAAGGAGTCCTTAGATCACCTTTGCTTCCGTGTGTAATAAGTCAATTAATTTTGCGGCCTCTTCTGCAGGGACTTGTTTAACGGCTCCTCTTGGGGCAGGGGTCTCAAATTTAACCACCTTGGCAACTTCTGCAATTTCAACTGCTTCTACAACCTGAAGGGATTTGGTTCTTGCAGACATGATCCCTCTCATATTAGGAATTCTAGGTTCTGCGACACCTTCCGCACAGCTTGCGATGAATTTGCCTGTAACTGAAACCACTTCCTTACCGCCTTCGATTTCACGCTCCAGTGTTGCGGTGGTTCCATCGTAATCCAGTTTTTTAATGATAGATATTGAAGGGATATCCAAAAATTCACCAACCATTGCAGCTACCTGCGCGCCGTTATAGTCGATAGACTCACGACCACAGAGGATCATATTAAAATCTCCGGTTTTTGCATATTCAGCGATTTGGTAAGCTGTAAAATAGGCATCACGTGGTAGCGCATTAATCCTAACCGCGTCATCGGCACCGATGGCCAGTGCTTTTCTAATGGTTGGATCTGTACTGCTGTCGCCTACATTAATTACGGTAACGGTACCTTTTCCACCTTCGCAAAGTTCAATCGCTCTCGATAAAGCAATTTCATCATAAGGATTTACAATAAATTGAACTCCCGATGTATTGAATTGTGTATTATCGTTAGTAAAAGTTATTTTTGTCGTTGTGTCGGGCACGTTACTGATACAAACTAATATTTTCATACAAATTTAATTTTTTAACTTTCATGAGTCAACCTCAGGCTTTTCGGTTTTATCCGGTTTTACGATTAAACAGCTTTGCCTGGTGGTATCTTATAAAATTGTCTTTTTGCAAATCTAATTAAAAAAGCAGGGATTTAAAATGCAAAGTACCCGTTTAATCAAGTTATTGGAATTTTTTGAAAGTGATCCTAATGATCCCTTCGTTATTTATGCCCTGGCCACTGAGTATAACAACTTAAATGACACAGAAAAAGCATTTCATTATTATCATATACTGGTCAATAAGCATGCCGATTATGTCGGTACTTATTATCATCTGGGCAAACTTTATGAAAAAGAGCAACAGATTGATAAAGCGATTGAGACTTATCAGCAGGGCATGATTGCGGCAAGGAACAAAAGAGATAATCATGCTTATTCAGAACTACAGGGAGCCCTGAATTCTGCGATGGGAATGGACTATGAAGATGACTAAATTGTAATACCTTGGCAAAGCGGCAACTGTTATTCATCAGGAATGTGATTTTATTTACATTCACGGCCTTTGGAGGAGCCCAGGCACATATTTCTCTTTTGCTGAAGTATTTCGTAAAGAGCCACAGGTTTATCTCTGAAGAGGATTTGCTGGAACTCAATGCCCTTGCTCAGGTGCTTCCGGGCCCGGCATCTACCCAAACTCTGGTGGGCATTGCTTATAAGGTAGGAGGATTAAGGTTATCTATAACTACCTTTTTAATCTGGATCTTTCCTTCTGCTGCTGTAATGACCTTCGCAGCCATTAGTTTTGGCAAGCTGGATCAAAAGGAAAGGTTTATAGAAATTCTAAAATATATCCAACCTATTGCGCTTGGAATCGTGGCCTTTGGGGCTTATAATTTATCCAGAAAGGTACTGGTTTCTCAATTGTCTATCATGCTTGCCCTTTCTTCTGTGGTTGCGACCCTTGTTTTAAGAAATGCCTATGTATTTCCTTTGGCTATTCTGATTGGTGGAATGGTTTCTTCCGCTATTGGCACGCCAAAAGAAGAAACGGAGCTTCGTGTGAAGTTGTTTTCTAATATCAATCCAAAGAAATTGAGTTATTTTATTGGGGTTTTGCTCTTTATGGCAATTCTTGGAGCCATTATCAATACAACTTCTCCATTTAGTTTGCCCATAAGGCTTTTTGAGAACTTTTACAGGAACGGGATTTTCATATTCGGGGGCGGCCAGGTGCTTGTTCCTTTAATGTTTACTGAGTTCGTGCAAATGAAACACTATTTGCAGGCTTCGGGGTTTTTGTCTGGATTTGCAATACAACAAGCGCTTCCCGGGCCAACTTTCTCTTTTACCAGTTACGTGGGCGCTTTAAGTATGAAGAATTTTGGCTATGGTATCTGGGGCCAGATTACCGGTGGGATTGTTGCAGTGCTGGGTATTAATCTTCCTGGTTTGATTCTGGTGTTGTTCATTGTTCCCTTCTGGGATGATCTTAAAAAGATCACCCGTATTAAGCACTCTTTAACCGGTATAAATGCGGTGAGTGTAGGTTTTATCATTGCTGCATTTATACTGCTTTTAAAGCCCATAGGAATCGAGTTTCTTTCTATTGGCATTATGACGGTTACCTTCCTGGTTTTGAATTTTACAAGGATTAGTCCGCCAATAATTGTAATTGCCGGGATATTGCTTGGCTATTTTGTTTAGGCTAGAACGGTGCGTCATCATCATTCATATCATCCATTCTGGACGGCTTGATGATGACGTTTCCGGCAGGTCTGTCAAAATCTGCTGATGGCGCCATACCTGCTCCCGGGCTGTCCATTGAGAACGAGTTTTGTGGCATGAAATTGTCTTCTAAATCAGCAAACTTAACGTACTTACCAATAAATCTTAATGGAACAATACCGGTTTCACCATTACGGTGTTTTGCAATAATTACCTCACCAACACCAGCTTGTGACCGCCCTTGTTCATCTTCGGTGATGCCATAATATTCCGGTCTGTACAGGAACAATACCATATCCGCATCCTGCTCAATAGATCCCGACTCCCTTAAATCGGAGAGCATTGGTCGTTTTCCGTTTGCTCCGGGTCTGCTTTCTACGGCACGGCTCAACTGAGAGAGGGCGAGTACCGGAACATTGAGTTCCTTGGCTACAGATTTCAGGGCTCTTGAAATACTACCAATCTCCTGTTCCCTGTTTCCACCTCCGCTCTGACCTTCACCTTTTCCATGCATCAACTGCAAATAATCGATGATGATCAGCTGAAGATCGTATTGCGCTTTTAACCTCCGGCATTTTGCGCGGAATTCAAATATGTTCAGCGCAGGGGTATCGTCAATAAGCAGGGGGGCTTCTGTTAAAGTACCGATTTTGCTGTGTAATTGCTGCCATTCCCATTCTGCCAGATTTCCTTTCCTGATCTTTTCCTGCTCGATCTCTGTTTCCCCTGAAATTAAACGATTCACCAGCTGTACCGAGGACATCTCCAGGGAGAATACGACTACGGCACGTTTAAAATCTACAGCTGCGTTTCGTGCACAGGTCAGAACAAAGGCGGTTTTACCCATCGCAGGACGCGCTGCGATGATCACGAGATCTGATGGTTGCCATCCGCCGGTAATCCGGTCAAGGTCGGTAAATCCGGATGGAACACCGGTTAAGCCGTCACTTTTATTTCTGAGTTCCTCTAAAGTGGCCAGAGATTGCTTAACAATCTCGTCCATTTTCTGAGTATCTCTTCGTAGGTTGTTCTGGGCAATGTCAAATAGATTTTTTTCTGCATGATCCAGGAGATCGAAAATGTCTGTGGTATCTTCGTAGGCATTCTGGATAATCTCAGACGAGATACGGATCAGCTCTCTCTGAATATACTTTTGAGAAATGATACGGGCGTGATATTCGATATTGGCTGAGGAGGCAACCCTATTGGTCAGGTTCGTGATGTAATAGGCACCACCAACCATTTCCAGCTGTCCCAGATTTCTCAATTCGGATGTTACGGTTAAAATATCTACCGGTTTTGACTTCTGAAAAAGGATTGCAATGGCTTCAAAGATCTTTTTATGCGCTTCCGCGTAAAAAACCTCTGGTTTTAAGATGTCGATAACTGTAGATAAGGCGTCCTTTTCCAACATCAGTGCGCCCAGAACAGCCTCTTCAAGATCTAAAGCCTGGGGCGGGATCTTGCCCAGGGTATTCATAGAATTGCTTAATCTGTTTTTTCTGGCTGTGAAGTTTGATTTATCCTGACCTTGATTTCCGTTATCGTTACTCATAGGTGCAAAAATAGACAAAAAATCAGCTCATTTTTCCATTTCTTTATACACATTTAAACAAAGCAAATTCAAGGATTCTATATGTCCTCCCTAAATTTGAAATAGTTCCCAACAGAAATCTGTGGATAACAGGTGGTTAGCTCCTTAATTAATTAGCTTGCTCTTAATCTCATTATTTCAGTTATTTTTGCAGCTTAATAAAAGGGTATGGAAAATTTTAGGAGGTCTGGAAGACCTAAAGAAAATAATGAGTTTGTATTTGGTATACGTGCTGTAATAGAAGCTATTAAAGCTGGAAAGGATATAGAAAGTATCTATATTCAGCGTGGCCTGGCCGGAGATTTGATGCTGGAGCTTAAATCATTATTGAAAGGTATAGAAGTTCCAGTACACAATGTACCTGCTGAGAAATTGCACCGGATGACACAGAAAAACCATCAGGGTGTTATTGCAGTAATTTCTTCCATTACTTTTCAAAAGATAGAAGACATTATACCTGCCATTTATGAAAAAGGAGAGACGCCGTTGGTGTTGATTCTGGATGGGATTACTGATGTTAGAAATATGGGGGCAATTGCCAGAACAGCTGCTTGCGGAGGTGTACATGCTTTGGTGGTACCTACTAAAAACTCTGCCCAAATTAATGCTGATGCAATAAAGACCTCTGCTGGTGCTTTATTCAGTATACCAGTATGCAGGCATCCAAATTTACATAAAACAGCGTTGTTCTTGCAGGAATGCGGTTTGCAGATTGTGGCTTGTACGGAGAAAACCAACGACCTGATTTATGTACCTGATTATACACTTCCAACGGCCATTGTAATGGGCGCTGAAGATGAAGGAATTTCAAATGATATTATGCGGATGGCCAATCATCTGGCTAAGATTCCGATGATCGGAGAGATCAGTTCCCTGAACGTCTCCGTATCGGCTGGTGTCATTCTTTATGAAGCAATCAGACAACGTGGAGTTTCTTAATAACTTATTTGTTATTAAGAAGATATCCGCTGTAAGCTAAACCTTTTGCTACACTAATAAAACTGTCTTCTGACCGGATTGGTATGTTTTCAAATTTAGTGCTGAAGAGCGCTCTCACAGCAACAAGAAGTGATGTGCCTCCCGTGATGAACAGACTATCAATATCCTTGAATTCGATATTGTTGCGAAGGAGAAACTGGTCCAGATAAGTGCTGATCTTGTCCAGGTCTTTTCGTATGACCTGATTGTACTGATCAAGCGAAATATTTTCTCGGATTTCTATTTCCATATTGGAATAGCTGAATATGGAATCTGCTTTTTCTGAGAGTTCTACTTTTGTTTTTTCAATGGATTGAAAAACGGAATAGCCCAGGTTATTTTCTGTCAAGGTAAGCAGGTTTTTGAATTTTGTATCTCGTTTAGAATAATGGTAATAGTTCTGGAGATCATTTTTGACTTTAAGTCCGTTAAAGAAGTTCATTTGTTCCCAGGAGCAAATATGTGTAAAGAGTGAAACCGGGACTTTCAGCATTTTACCTGGAGCGGCTTCATACATGGTTTCTTTCCCGAAATAAGGTGTTCCTTTTTCCCACATAAATGCAGAATCAAAACTATCTCCGCCAATATAGATACCTCCGGTAGCAAGGATGTCATCTTTTCTGTCTTTATGATCGGTTTTGGAGGGATCCAGTACCATGTAGGTAAAATCTGTTGTACCTCCGCCTAAATCTGCTACCAATACTTTTTCTTTGTGTTTCAGTGTCCTCTCATAGGCAAAGGCCGCACCGATGGGTTCAAATTGAAAGGCAAAATTGGTAAAGCCGGCCTGTTCTGCCGCTTTATGTAATCTTTTTTGAGCGAGATTGTCTTTTTCCGAGCTGTCATCATCAAAGAATACGGGTCTGCCAATGATGGCTTTGGAACATTCTTGTCCTATAACCTGATCTGCCTTTGTTTTGAGTTCTTTCAGGATTAATGTAACAAGATCTGATGCATTGTACCTTTTGTTAAAAATACGGGTTTCAATAAAGCTGCTTCTAGGTAAAATTCGTTTGACGGATTTCATAAAACGTCCTTTCATCCCGTCTTTCAAATAGGAAGAAATTGCTTCTTCGCCAACAAAATAATGTAACGATTCAGACAAGATCTGTTCACTTTGAAAATAGAGTAGGGAAGGAACAGTGATGGTGTGGATGATTTCGTTTTTTTCTTCGTCAAAGATGCAAAGAGAGGAGTTCGTTGTTCCAAAATCAATTCCGTACAGATAATTATTCATAACAGGGTATAGCTAAAAAAAATACCTCCAGGTCGTATAATAACCTGAAGGCAAATAAAAAATAATTTTAAACGTTTTTAAAATGATCGGTGCTTAAATAAATTTTGCGCCGTGCTTGGATTTAATGTCGGCAACAATTTGTTTTACGCTTTGCTCTTCACTTCTTGGGCATACCAGCAAAATATTGTTAGACTCGACTACAATGTAGTCGTGTAGACCTTGCAAGATCACAAGCTTGTCTTTAGGTACATTCACCATGCAATTTGATGAATCAAACATCATGACCTTTTCCGCAGGGATTACCGCATTTCCAACATAATCTTTCTCTGCCATATCATAAATAGAAGCCCATGTACCTAAATCAGACCACCCAAAATCGGCAGGCAAAACATAGACGTTATTGGCTTTTTCCATGATACCAAAGTCGATAGAGATATTGGTACACTGCTGATAAGCATCACTGATAAAGGCTGATTCCTTTAAAGTATTGTATAAAGGCAGGCCTGACTGGAAAATTTCATGCATTTCTGGGAGGTGCTTATGAAAGGCATTGTTAATGGCTTTTGCAGACCATATAAATATACCTGCGTTCCATAAAAAATCCCCGCTCTGAATAAACGACTTAGCCAGTTCCAGGTTGGGCTTTTCTGTAAATAGCTTTACCTTATGGATCCTTGGATCTGAAGCCAAAGTATTGTCTACATACTGGATATAACCGTAACCAGTATCCGGCCGGCTGGGTTTAATGCCCAGGGTGATCAGGCAATCATTTTGAGCTGCTGCTGACAGTGACTCTTCGATAGCAGATACAAAACTATCCAGATCGGCAATGGTGTGGTCTGAAGGGGCAACTACAATGACTGCATCAGGATTGAGTTCGGATATTTTCATGGAACCGTAGGCAATACAGGGAGCTGTATTGCGCATAATAGGCTCAGCAAGAATTTGATTGTCCTGTATATCGGGTAACTGCGTTTTGATGATATCTGTGTAGATCTCATTAGTGACAATAAAAATATTTTCTGGGGGGCAAATCTTTAAAAAACGATCGTATGTACTCTGTATGAGGGTTTTTCCAATTCCAAAAAAATCAATGAACTGTTTTGGGTATTCTGTTCTGCTTACCGGCCAAAAACGGCTTCCAACGCCGCCAGCCATAATTAAGGCGTAATTATTTTTGTTCATGCTGTTTATAAGATGGTTTTATATAATTCCTTCCTGAAGAAGGTCATGTAAATGAATAATGCCGAAATACTTACTTCCATTGGTAACCAGCAATTGGGTAACATTATTTTGCTTAATCACCTCCAGTGCATCGATTGCCAAGGCATCTTTGTCAATTTTTTTAGGATTGGTATTCATAATGTCTTTCGCCATAATGTTTGCTAAATTAGAATGTTTTTCCAACATTCTTCTAATATCTCCGTCAGTAATTATTCCCAGAATCGTATCGTTCTCAATAACAACAACAACGCCTAAACGGTTTTGACTTATTTCTATAATCACATCCTTGATTGGTGAATCGGGCGAGATGGAAGGCTTTTCATTTCTTGAAGCCAGGTCAGTGGCTTTAAGGTATAATTTCTTGCCAAGTGAGCCGCCCGGGTGATATCGCGCGAAATCATCACTGTTGAATTCCCTTGCATGCAGCAGGCAAACGGCCAGGGCATCGCCCATTGCCAATTGGGCTGTAGTACTGGTGGTAGGCGCCAGGTTATTTGGGCAGGCTTCTTTCTCTACGGTGGTATCGAGAATCAGATCGGCATGATCTGCCAGGGCTGATTGAAGCTGTCCAACCATGCCAATCAAAACATTACCCGATTGTTTGAGTAAGGGGCAAAGTACTTTGATTTCGGGGGTATTGCCGCTTTTGGAAATGCATATGATGATATCGTTCTTTTGGATCATACCAAGATCACCATGTACGGCATCGGCCGCATGCATAAAAACGGAGGGTGTTCCGGTAGAATTAAAGGTGGCTACAATTTTCTGCGCAATGATGGCACTTTTACCAATTCCGGTAACCACCACCCGGCCTTCGCTCTCTATAATTAAGTTGACGGCTTTAACGAAATCATCATTAATATTCTTGATTAAACCTGAAATGGCCTGCGCCTCCAGTTGTAAAGTGCTGACTCCTGCTTCAATTATTGATTTTTTACTTTTCAAACAGAATTATTTAGTATCTTAATGCTTTAATTAAGGCAAAATTATGTTATTTTGAATGAAAAATAGCACGGAATCTTTTATAGAGAAAATGGATGTGAAAAAGTCGTTGTTTGACAACTTACAAAACTTTTTTGGTTTTGATAATTTTAAGGGTGATCAGGAGTCAATTATCACCAATGTTCTTGAAAAGAAGAACACGTTTGTAATTATGCCTACAGGTGGGGGGAAATCTATATGTTATCAATTGCCTGCACTGATGAGCGAGGGTACTGCTATTGTGATCTCTCCGCTTATCGCGCTGATGAAAAATCAGGTCGATCAGTTGAGGGCCTTTGGAGGAAATGATAGTATAGCACATTTTCTGAATTCTTCTTTAAATAAAACGGACATCGCTCAGGTAAAGAGTGATCTGCTCAGCGGACAGACTAAACTGCTGTATGTTGCACCCGAATCTCTTTCCAAACAGGATAATATTGATTTTTTAAGATTGATCAAGATTTCCTTTGTGGCTGTAGATGAAGCACACTGTATTTCAGAGTGGGGACATGATTTCAGACCGGAATACAGGAAAATAAGACAGGTTATCAGTGGACTTGGAGATCAAATCCCTATTATAGCGTTAACCGCTACAGCAACGCCAAAAGTTCAGCAGGACATTATTAAAAACCTGCAGATGACAGAAGCAACCTTGTTTAAGTCTTCTTTTAACAGGCCAAACTTGTTCTATGAGATCCGCCCAAAACGTGATGTAGTTAAGGAGATGATCCGGTATATTAAACAGAACACGGGTAAATCCGGGATTATTTATTGCCTGAGCAGGAAAAAGGTTGAAGAGATAGCCGAAGCCTTAAATCTGAACGGGATTAAGGCCCTGCCTTATCACGCGGGCCTTGAGCCTAAAGTAAGGGCAGACACACAGGATAAATTCCTGATGGAGGATGTTGAGGTTATTGTGGCTACCATTGCTTTTGGTATGGGGATAGATAAACCGGATGTACGTTTTGTGATCCACCATGATATTCCAAAGAGTATGGAGGGGTATTACCAGGAAACTGGCAGGGCAGGACGCGATGGTGGCGAGGGTGTTTGTATTGCATTTTATGCACAGAAAGATGTAGATAAACTGGCCAAGTTCATGAAGGATAAACCTGTTTCTGAGCGGGAGATAGGTACTCAGATCTTAAAGGAAGTGATTGATTATGCCGAGTCTGGTGTTTGCCGCAGAAAGCAGATCCTGCACTATTTTGGGGAGAACTTTAATGAAACAGGCTGTAATTGCATGTGCGATAACTGTAAGAAGCCGAAAAAAGTATTTGATGCAGAGGATCCGCTGAAAACCTTATTGCAACTGATTAAAAATATCGGGGAGAAATTTGATGATACGCATATTCTGAACATTCTGATGGGTCTGGAAACAGCGCAGACGATTGCTTATGAGCATGCAAAATTACCTGAATATGGACATGGCAAGATTGATGGAGAAAACCTTTGGAAATCTTTGATCAGACAAGCGGTGCTTAACAATTTCCTTTCTAAGGATATTGATAATTATGGATTGCTGCGTTTAACGAATTCCGGGCAAGATTTTATAGAGAATCCTTACAGTTTGAAATTTATATTAAACGATCCTATTGACGCGGCAGGAGAGGATGATGACGATGAAGTAAAACAGGGTTCAGGGGCATTGGATACACAGTTACTTCAATTATTGAAAGAACTGCGTAAAAAGATAGCCAAACAAAAGAATGTTCCCCCATTTGTGGTATTTCAGGATCCTTCACTCGAAGAAATGTGTACGCACTATCCAATTTCTATGGAAGAGCTGAAGCAGATTTCAGGTGTAGGAAATGGTAAGGCACTTAAATTTGGAGGTCCCTTTATTGAGTTAATTAAAAAATACGTTGAGGATAACGATATTGAGCGTCCTGTAGACCTGATCATTAAAACCCAAGCTAATAAATCCCAGCTTAAGGTTTCGATTATTCAAAATGTAGACCGTCAGATTGGGCTGGAAGATATTGCCCGATCCAAAGGCATTACCTATTTCGAGATCCTGAAGGAAATTGAGGCAATTGTCAATTCTGGAACTAAGCTCAATCTCAATTATTTTGTAGATGAAATGATGGATGAAGACCGTCAGGATGAAGTGTTTGATTATTTCAGAAGTGCGGAGAATGATTCTATTGATGAGGCGTTAAAAGACCTTGGTGAAACAGATTATACCCGTGAAGAGATTCAGCTGATGCGCATCAAGTTCATGTCTGAACTTGGTAATTAATATAGAAAAATAAGAATGATTAATTTTAATTTAGATAAACTACAACATACTGGTTCCGATAACTTCTTTTTAATGGCGGGACCTTGTGCTATCGAGGGCGAGGAAATCGCGATGCGCATTGCAGAAAAGATCGTTAAGATAACCAACAAATTGGAAATCCCTTATATTTTCAAAGGTTCCTATCGTAAAGCAAACCGTTCTAAAGGTGGTTCATTTACTGGAATAGGAGATGAGAAGGCTTTGAAGATTCTGGAGAAAGTAGGAAAAGAATTTGGACTGCCTACAGTTACCGATATCCACGAAAGTGCCGAGGCCGCTATGGCTGCAGCTTATGTAGATGTTTTACAGATCCCGGCCTTTTTATGCCGCCAAACTGATCTGCTGATTGCTGCTGCGCATACTGGAAAGGTGGTGAATGTTAAAAAAGGACAATTCCTTTCTGCAGGTTCTATGAAATTCGCTGTAGAAAAAATTGTTGAATCAGGAAATAACAAAGTTATTTTAACGGATCGTGGGAACACATTTGGTTACCAGGACCTGATTGTGGACTACCGTGGTCTGCCGGAGATGCAAAGCTTTGGAGTTCCGGTAGTTATGGACTGCACACACTCCCTCCAGCAGCCTAATCAAAGCAGCGGGGTAACTGGAGGTAAACCCGAACTGATTGGTACGATTGCAAAGGCAGCAATTGCTGTTGGTGCCGACGGATTATTTATTGAAACACATCCCGACCCAGCTCATGCGAAATCGGATGGCGCAAATATGCTCCACCTGGATCTCTTGGAAGATTTACTGGAAAAACTTATTAAAATAAGACAAGCGGTTATTTAACCGCTTGTCTTATTTTAATTGGCTTGTGTAACAACAAAGGAGGTTCTTCTGTTTTGTTTTCTACCTGCTTCGGTTTCATTGGTGGCCAGAGGCTTGTCTTCTCCATAACCTTTATACAACAGCCTTTCTTTTGTAATTTGGTGCATGATCAGGAAGTCATAAACCGATTTGGCCCTGAGTTCTGATAATTTCATGTTCTGCACTTTATTGCCGATGTTGTCTGTATGCCCCTGGATTTCAATTCTGAGGCCTTTGTTGTGCTGCAAGAGATCTGTTAACAGGTTTAATTCTGTAACTGAGGACGGTAAAAGTTCATATTTGTTGGTGTCAAAAAAGATATTTCTTAACACAATGTTTACACCCGGCTTGATTTTTTCCAGAAATATATTCAACTCATAAGGCTTTAGCGAGGAGCCATTGTTCAGCTCGAAATTGTCGGAATAGAATAAATAACCTTCAGCTTCGGCATTTAGTAAATAGGAATGTCCTGCGGGCATAACGGCTAAAAACGCACCTGTTGCTTCATTGGTAAAATCATTGAATTGATTTTGCTTGCTTTGCAGATTAACAACCTTGATGCTGGCGGATAGTGGTTTACCTGTTTCCTTATCTTTTACGTTTCCTTTCACATAGGTGATCTCTTTAGGTCTGATGGCCGGAGGTAAATCAAATTGGTAGATGTCCATATCTCCATATCCATCTTTTAGAATAGCAGAGAAATATGCTTTTGAACCATCGGGAGAAACGGCTAAGCCAGTTTCCTCATTAAAGGTGTTGATCGGGGTACCTAAATTCACAGGAACAGTCCAATGGCCATTGTCTGTCAAGGTACTCATGAAGATGTCTTTATTGCCAAATCCGGGCCAGCCGTCTGAAGAGAAATAAAAGGTTTTTCCGTCGGGATGAATAAATGGAGTCTGCTCATCATAAGGTGTATTGATCTCTGGACCTAAGTTTACAGGCTTTTGCCAGCTGCCATCTTCGTTTAATGTGCTTTTCCAAATATCATAGCCACCGTAACCCCCGGGGCGGTTACTTACAAAATACAGGGTGTTTCCGTCGGGGCTGATGGAAGGCTGTGCGTCCCAATATTCGGAGTTAACTGGTGCGCCTAAGTTGAAAGGTGTACCCCAGTCATTACCTTCCTTATGGCTTACATAAATATCGCATCTTCCAAGACCATCAGGCCGGTTACAGCCAGTGAAAAATAGATACATTCCATCGGGGCTAATGGATTGTGCGCCTTCATTGTAATTTGGTGTGTTGATTTTGTTGCTGAGGGGGATGGCTTCTGACCAAGTTGATCCTGTTTTTGTAGCTAAATAAAAATCTTCATTGCCTTCTACATTCCTGCTGAAGATCAAGTTTTTACCATCTGCAGTTATGGAGGGGAAATAATCTCTATATTTGGAATTAACACCTGATCCCAGGTTCACCGGTTCATATTTTACCGGGCTTTTTAATGCGGCTACAGAAAATTCACAATCTTTGATGTATTTATTTGCCTTGTTTACAATGTCTTTATCCTTACCTGTATACTTGCTGACGAATGTGGTTAGACTGGATTTGGCATTTTCGTAATTGCCTGTAAGCAGGAAGGATTCTCCCATGCCATAGTATACCCTGTAATCAGAAATGTTTCCGAGTTTTATGGCTTGTTCGTAATAAGGAATTGAGGAATTGTACTGCCTGGTTTTTCTGTGCAGATCTGCCAGCTGAAGATAAGCCAGCTGGAATTGTTCGTCTTCTTTTACTGCTGCTTTTAAAAAGTCAATGGCCTGAGGGTAATTGATCTGAGTGATCATTTCCTGGGCCCGGTTAAAATTTTCCTGGGCTTTTTTGTTTGTACTTTGCGCATTTAAATTAAA
>Ga0182008_10000379_pt1 | contig 34397 bp, 31 predicted proteins | sample Sormic07211129_1_FD_120482 | JGI IMG/M metagenome (GOLD analysis project Ga0182008, IMG submission 120482) | Rhizosphere microbial communities from Sorghum bicolor, Mead, Nebraska, USA - 072115-129_1 metaG | ecosystem: Host-associated > Plants > Roots > Rhizosphere | place: USA: Nebraska...
GCCAAATCTTCCTCCTCTACGGCCGCAGCCTCTGTGCATTCTTGATGAATGATGTCTATGTTCGTTAAACATGTTTTCTTGTTTTAATGGTGATTTACTATGTTCATTTTAAAATCCAGCCGGTCTGGATACCCTTTTTGCACTGCCAATGCATTTAATCCGTAAAAGGTTGCTCCTGCAACAAGCAGTGTCAATACTATTCTGAATGCTCTCATCATGACTAATCGTTAATGTCAATATCCCTTACCAAACCTTTATGCGCTACACCTGGTCTGTACCATTGATTGTCTATGGGTACTATCTTTTGAAACCCGTTTCCATAATCAGCAAATCTGTTTCTGAAGAATTCCCGCTTACGTTGCCTGAAAATCACAATCAGTGCAATTCCAAAAACCATTGCCGCCAGTACAAATGCAAATATGCCCGGGACAAAGAACAAGGCCGCTCCAAGCACCATCCCCATTCCTATAGATCTAAATATTTTTTCCATTTTATCTTGTTTTATTTAGGAAGACGGACAGCAAACAGTTTTACTTTAAATGATTTAAAAAAAATCTTAAAACAAAAAAGCCGGCAAAAAGCCGGCTCTGTATGCTATGTGAGATAAAATCTTATCGGAATCTCTTCCTAAATTCTTCCTTAAACCTGGAGCGTTCTTCTCCTGTCATATCGTGCCATTTTTCCCGCATACCAGATCCACGACGCCCAAATCCCCTACCCGGGCCACCAGGCTTAAAATTACCAAAGAGGATCCTGCACAAAACAAGCAAACCAAGGGCCTGCCAGTAATTCAGTTTCCCCGTATGCGCAACCTCCGGTAAAATCCAATTCCAAAGAAACATAACCACATATCCCAGAACTGCTGCAATCAATACAGCTGCCGGAATAAAGAACAAGAACTTTCTGCCTCTGTTAAAATTTCTATTCATCATCTCCCACAAATTTAGTAATTAATAAATTCCTGATATAAATTTTGTAAGCGGCTGCGCAGGTGTTTCACCGCATAACCCTTTCTGGAAATCAAAGTTTTGATGTTCTCACCTGTCTCCTCTGCAAGTTCCTGAAAGGTACGCTCTTCCAGTTCATTTTGAATAAATACATACCGCTGATTTTCGGGCAGTTCCTCCAACGCCAGAAAAAGCTGGTCCCAGAATAGCTTTTTAAGACTCTCGTCTTCAGGTGTATCAGATTCAGCCAATAAGATCTCTTTAAAACTGATTTCACCTTCGTCGTCCTCATAACTCAGATCTTCGAGCAGTTCATCTTTCTGTTTACGGTACTTATCAGTAATTTTGTTCCGGGCCACCCGGTACAACCAGCCACTGATCTGCTCAATTGCATCTACCTCCGGCTGATTACTCAACTGATACCATACATCCTGCAAAATATCCTCCGCATCCTCATCCGTATGCACACGGCCACGGATAAAACTAAACAGACGTTTTCCATAATCTGCAACCGCACGGATGATATTTTGAGAATCTTTTTTCGGCACTACTTATTGTTTGTTAAGTGAGTAAACGAATGAGAATCAATATTACTTTAAATTCCTCTGAATTTATTTTTTTAAAGACTATTGGTAAACTTTTACCCAGTCAATAACCATTTGTACGGGCAACTGATCGGGTTGTACCTTCCCGACCCAACTGCCCCCCAGCTGCTGGTCGATCATTACATAAAAAGGCTGATCATAAGGCCATTGACTGGCATCGACACCGGTGATTCGCGGATAGCGGAAAGTTTCTACTCCATTTAAAGTAAACACCAGTTTATCCGGAAACCATTCCAATCCAAAAGTATTGAATTCGCTGATGTCCAGCTTCCCTTTTCCGGAATGCGGCGGTTTATCTGTTTGTTTCAAGTTGAGTGTATAATAGGAATGCGTGGTTTGATAGATGATGTCATCAAAGTTCAGGTGTTCCATAATATCGATTTCCCCGTTCTTAGGGTATTTACCATACTTATCTTGCTCCGCAAGCATCCACATGGCCGGCCAGGCACCTTGTACACATCCCAGTTTTGCGCGAATTTCAATTTTGCCATACTGGAAGGCAAATTTGCCTTTAGTGTACACTCCTCCTGTCAAAAAAGGCCGGTGGTCTTTTAAAGTATCCGGATTTTTAATGCCTTTAAGATATAATTTTCCATCTGCCTGAGTATAACAATCAGGATTATTGCTCATATGCTTGTCCCAGTCACTTTTACCTGCCGGAATTTTACTCCATTTATTGGTATCAATGCCAGCGCCATTAAAATCATCTTCCCACACCAGCTTCCATTTGCTGTGCACTCTTCCCTCTTTTTGAAGATAGACATATTTATTTTCAACTACAGAAGGTAACACTTTACAGGAAGCCAATAAAACTGCAGCACAACAGAGCACATTTAGAAATTTAGTCATCATCTTTTTAATAAAAATAAACAGGCAATTGATATGAAATCAAAGTTAATGTTCTCTGCATGTTCATTACTATGAAAAGGAAATTTGTTGACCAAATGTCCAAATTAGTATCTGTTCGCCAGCATCTTTCCTCTTTCAAAAGTTAAATGCAAAGTATGTAGCCTTGCAGATTGTTTCAGTACATCTTTTTTGACCAATCTGGTAATTGGTGCTTGTTTAATTACCTTTAAAACCTCATCACTTATTGTCCTTGACAAATGATCATTAACAGCAAGACGGTCTATTGTTCCATCCTGTTTCAGGTTAAAAGTAACGATAAGCCTGCCTTGAGCAGATATAGGGATTTTACAGTTTTTACTCAAATAATCGTATAAAACATCGTCTACAGGATCATGTATAATGGCAATTTCACCCATCAAAGCCGGTTGCTGTTCAACCGTCTTTTGGCAGTTCTGACTTGGCTTCAGGACTCTACCTAATTTACTTTCCTGTGCATTGGCTTTGGTCATTAATGAGCCCAGACCTACAAAAACCATTGCAGCAATAACCCATTTTTTCCAAAGAGAATTTTCCTCAGGCAATGGCCCAGCCTTCAGTTGATCTCTGGAAAACCTGCCGCATACATTGTTGTTGTTCTCCTGCATGATCTGGATAAAATAGGCTACGTTTTTATCGGTCAGATCATAAACCATTTTCTCACAGGAACCGCAATACCTATTGCCATCACTCATGTCTTTCATACTATTCCAATCCTGATGACAGGTGAAATTTAATTGGGCATTTGTAATCTTATTCTCTTCCATTTCGGTATGTTTTAGTTGTATATAATTTTTAGATGCACTGCCTTTCGAAATTCCACACCGTTTTTTACAATTCTTTTTTGCAAAGATTTCATACTGTCAATGAACAGTTTTGGGTCGGGAATGGAAGCTAATTATTCCTGTTTTCCTTTTGCTTTCCTTTTGCTTTTCTCCTGCTATCCTTTTGCTTTTAGCAAAAGCAAAACATATAAATTACAGGATACTAAAAAGTTAAAAGAAAAATCAGGTAGTAACTGTTATATAGCAAAGACAGAACGATAACCAAATATTTAAACTATGGCACGGATAAAACAAGGAATTTTAGGCCCTATTACAGGCCGGATAGCCAATATCATTGGCTACGAAAGACTAGGTCAGCCGGTCATCAGATCAATAGGACGAAAATCCTCTATTCCCAGATCAGATGCCCAAAAAGCGGTAAGCATGAAATTTAAGCTTACTAAAGCTTTTCTTAAACCTTTGAAAAATTTCATTAATGTAAGTTATAAGACGGCGGTTAAGGGAAGTACTAAAATCCCGGAGAATCAGGCACAGTCTTATAACTCAAAATTTGCAATCAAAGGAATATATCCTGATCTGGAGATCGATTATACCAAAGTGATGGTCAGCGAAGGTGATTTACCTGGTGCAGAAAACATTACGATAGAGCTGGAGGGCAATATGCTGAAATTTAAATGGGACTCAGATCCGGAGCTGCATCATCACCGGTTTAGAGATCAGGCTATGCTTGTTGCTTATTTGCCAACAAATAATAATGCCTTTTACACCGTAAGTAGTGCCAGGCGTTCTGCAGGGGAAGATATTCTGGAGATCCATCCGGTAAAAAAAGCCAATGGTAATGACGAGATTGACCAATCCGTTGAGGCGTATATTGCTTTCATTTCTGATGATAGAGAACAGGTTTCGAATAGCATTTACGCAGGAAGGATAGCACTATAATCAAGTAAAACTGTATGAATTACAAGACTTTGTGACCGTATTTTACCGCAACATTGATTTTTACGGATTGGCTATATATAATAAATAGTAATTATTTGTCTCAATCTCCCCCTTTTATTGTCGTTTTTACGTATAATATTTTTGAAACAGGAATGATAAATTTGTATCACTCCATTTTAAAAACGATATTCCAATGAAAGGTACAATCAAAGGTAATCCAGCAAAGAATATAGATGACTATATCTCAGGTTTTCCAGAGGAAGTTCAGGCGATTTTGCAGGAACTGAGGCAGACCATCCAAAAAGCAGCACCTGATGCCGAAGAAGCCATTAAATATGGTATTCCAACTTTTACGCTTAAGGGTAATCTGGTTCATTTTGCTGCTTACAAAAAGCATATTGGATTTTATCCTACCCCATCGGGACTTGAAGCATACAAAGAAGAACTCTCTGGTTATAAAGGTGCAAAAGGATCAGTACAGTTTCCAATTGACCAGGTACTTCCATTCGCATTGATCAGCAAAATTGTAAAGTTCAGGGTAAAACAGAATTTAAAGTGATGATTTATTTGCTTTTTTCATTTCAATTTTTATCACTCCGTTCCTGCCCCGTTCACCATATTCAGCCATGGCTGATTTATCTTTAAATACATGTATAGCCTCAATATCGTTCGGGTTCAGGCCATTCATCGATGTTCGCTCTACTCCATCAACAAATACCAAAGGCTCTGGCTTTACTTCAGGGATTTTAACAACAACTGATTCCTGTTTTATAACAGAGTCTACAGGATCAGACAATACAACAATAGATGGCATTTTAGCTGGTTTTGATTCTTCAGGTGCTTTTTCCCTTAATTTGGGCTTTGTCGCAACTGTTTTCTTCTTTTGAACAACAGTTATCAAATGCTTTTTCTGAACTACCTTTGGTTGACCGACCATAGAAACAGGACCAGAACTGATGATCAGTTCTGGTTTGGCAAATGCCCACAGAAAAAATGCCAGGACAGGTAAAATCAGCAGAACAGTAAACTTCCGAAAAGAACCCGAAGCAGGTTTCATCATCATTTTTATTCTTTTCAACTGATCCATTTGCGCAAAAGAACTGACCAGGGCAAAGACCTGGGTACCCAGCGTATGGTTAACCAGTGTAGCTCGATATACAGCGATGGAATGTCCTTGCAACAATACAGCCTCATCTGCCAAAAACTCATGATTCTGCTTCATCCGGTCCAGGTAGATCCAGGCAAAAGGATTAAACCATTGTAGCGTACAAAACAGCTGCCCCAATAACAGATCCACCCAATGCATTTGTTTTACATGCGACAGTTCATGCGCCAGGACCAATTTCTTTTCCAACGCAGAACTATGGGCTTTGTTATCCATAATAATATAGTTAAATATAGAGAAGGAAGCCTTGAATTCCGGGGTTTCTATTAGCTTAAAGCCGTCTGATGAGGTACAACCATATTTTCGAATAATCTGCTGAATTTTAAGTACTCCCGCCAAGTGCCGTAGCATTAAAAAGCAAATGCCTGCCAGATAGGTTCCTGCCAGCACATATATCCATAAAGGAAATCCTGTGTCTTTTTGTACTGCTGTCGTTGAAACAGAATCGCTCAGATTAAGGGATGAAACCAGGTGTACATGATAAGTATAGGTATAAAAAGGTAGTGCGAAAGCACTAAGCAAGCCCAGCAACAGGAACCAGCGGTTAAACCTGTAAAAGGTCTCGTTCTTTAGAAAAAACCAGTACACACCCAGGAATACCACCGTATACAATGCAGATTTTAAAAGATAGATGACCAGCAGTTCCATAATACTATTCTTTTTCCTTTTTCAGTTCCTCACGGGTGTCTTTAAGCAAAAGATCCAGTTCTTCGATACTATAATTATTTTCTTTTGCAAAAAAAGAGGCCATTGCAGCAAATGAATTACCGAAATAATTTTTCAGTAACCCGGATAACTGTGTTTTGGAATACGCTTCTTTTGCGACCAATGGAACATACCTGTTGATCCTGCCCTGTCCATGATGGGAAGCAAAGCCTTTATTCTCCAGAATGGTCAGCACGGTAGATACTGTGGTTCTTGCGGGCTTGGGCTCCTCCAGCCTGTCTCGGATGTCCTGAACTGTACCTTCACCCAAATCCCATAATACCTGCATAATCTGTTCTTCGGCTTTTGTTAACTGCGCATTTTTTTCCATAGCATTATAAATGTATGACTATTTTTATAGACAAACAATTATTTAATCTTAAATCTCACCTTCATCAGTACCTGCGCTGGCCTGAGCTTGTAAGCGCTATAAAAAGTGCTGATCTCTGTATAAGATGCAGATATATACTGGCGGGCATTCAAGATATTGGTATATTCAAGGTTAAACTCCATGCGCTTAAATACATATTTAGCCCCTGCATCTGCAAAGTTGAGCGATTTGGTTCCGGAAATGATAACACTGTTATAAAAATGCTCCAATCCAAGGTTAAGTGTAAGACCATTGACAGGGAAAAAGTTCAGTTGTCCGCGTTGTACAGTGTTGCTGATGGGCGCAAACCTGCTCTGATCACCAGGCACCTTGTTCATGCTCCTGCTGTACTGGAAACGATAAGATAAACTCGCCCATTTACCCAGTTTGCCAGATATTTCTGGTCTAAATCCCAAACGTTGATTGGTGAAACCGATCAGTTCTCCATTACTGATTTGTACAGCTTTCGATTTGCTATAGTCCACTTCCAGAACCAAGGTTGAGGACAGGAAGTCCAGTCCCTTACTCAACCTGCTATAAAAGGTATAACCTTCTGATATATTTGGAATTAAATAGGTTTCTTTTAAACTTCTTATTCCTTCATAGTTATAACCATATAATAAGTTCATACTGTTCTTGATATAACTGGCAGACAGGTTCCAGAAAATTGCATGTAATGGATGACGGTAGCTGAGGTTAAAATTGTACAATTGTTTCTTTTGTTCCGGTAATTCACCTTCATTTCTCACCAAACTACGATAGGACGGCATGAGGTACCCCGTTAACCCGCTCTCTATTCCGCCAAGTTCATTTCCGTAAAGAGCGGAAGCAGAAACATTCCAAAGCAGATTGAGTTCATATCTGATGTTTAAAGAAGGATTGAAAAATAAGCGCCGTACCTTTTTTTCCACTGCAGTGATGCGGTTATGGTTATACAAAAAGGTATAGAGCAATGGTGCCGCTGCTGTTATCCGAAGCCGGTTCTTATTATAGATATAATCCGGGCTCAGGTAAAGTTCATAAGTATTCCAGTTCAGGTTATTACGCAATGAATCAGGAACAATAACATGTTCATCTGAAGTATTACCTGACTGTAGTTTGGAATTCAGTGTTTGAATATTTGTGTTCAAGCCAAGGGTATAATTCTGCTTCCAGGGTCCCTTGTCCAGTCCGTAAACAAACTTGCTGGCTGAAGAAAATTGTCCTTGCCTGAGCACCTGCCTTATAAACCCCGAACTCTCTACGCCCGGAAACAGATCGGGATACAACATGGGTTGCACCTTAAGGTTTTGAGGGGTACTGCTGTATGCATTCGAAGAATAGATTCGAATGGTCGACTTTTTGCAGTTCCGGATCAGGCTAAAAATATTACTTACTTTAAATATGGGTTTATTCAGATCCTGGAAGATGTTCTGGACGGTGCCTTCTTCCCTGCTCCATTTCCCACTAAACTTAAAAGCGTTGTCGAGGTAGTACTGGTCTGTATTGGCATTCAATTGCAGGTTTGTTTCTAGGGTATTGCTGCGTTCAATTGACTTTAAAGCTTCTTCAATGGTCAACAGGCTATCGCCGGGCAAATAATAGACAGAACGCGCATAGCTTTCTTTTTCCTGCCGGTCATTGATATAACTGACATTGGCATTGAGCTGCAGGTCTTTGCCATAAGTCCAAAGCTGGTTTACTGAACCGGTATGGCTTTGATTGAAAAGATAACGCTTCTCGCTGATTGCCGGGGCCGAGGGCGATTGTACGGAGAGCATACCGCCCTGGCTCCCTGCAGAAGTGGCTCCCGGATAGAGATAGGCCATTTCAGCCACAACATTATTACCGCTGTTGTTTCCTTTGTAGGTATTGATGCTCTGTTTATTTTTATCAAAATAAGTGGTCACCAGTTCATTGTTCCATACTAAGGGTAAAAAACCTACGCCCAGTTGGGTATTGGCCACCAGTATGCCTTTTGCCGTGTCTTTTAGTTTTAAATTGATAGCACCCTCATCAGTAAACTCTTTATCTTTCAAAGCTTTTATGGGCTGGTGATTTTCCAGTACTTGTACTGTGGCTACGTCCTTGAATTCAATATTATTGGTCGCCAGGCCGTACCTGCCCTGTAACAGGTCTTTACTTTCTATGTAGAATTTATTAATGGGTTTATTGTTATAAGTGATCGAACCATTCTCATTAACCCGAATGCCTGGCATCTTTTTCAAAACATCACCTATGGTCCGGTCATTTTTATCAGAAAATGCCTCTACATTGTAATTCAGGGTATCACTCAGCTGCCGGATTTTAGGCAGTTTTACCTTAACTTCTCTAAGTTTGATGGTCTCAGCAGTCATCCCGAAGTCCAGGCGCTGAGTTTTATTGGCAAGTATCATGACCTCCTTTTTCAAGTTAAAACCCGAAAAGACCAGCATAACGCTATCTGCCTGACTCTTAAATTTCAGCTGATACATTCCTTTATCTCCTGTAAGAACAAAGGCCAGCATCCCAACGGCATTTTTTTCTTTCACACTGACACTCACGCCAGCCAGCCCTTTTACTCCTGCTTTACTGCTAACTGTGCCGCTAATCATAGTCTGTGCCCGGGCAGAAAAAGCACCAAAGCACAACATCAGGAGAAACAGCTTTCTCATTCTTTTTCCATTGGAAGGAGATCTACTTTACCCGACATTTCGGCTATGGTCATTACACCTGCAGTTAAATTGACCTGCATGCCCGCTCCTTGCTTTTTCTTTTGCTTTTCAAATTCCTGCCTGGTACATGCAATGGCCCTGGAATCATCCAGCAGAATAGGTGAAGGTGCCGATAGCTGCTCCAATCCCACCAATTTAAAAGTAAATAAACCCTCTGTATCTTCGATTTTCAGGATCAGCCCAGGCAAGCCATTAAATTTCCAGGGACCGTCGCTTACCGGAATATCCGTACTGAACCAGGCGACATAATCCCTTCCCCTAAAATGAAGGCTAGCTTTCTGACAGGTATAGGACAGCACAGTATCGGTTTCACCAGAGATTTTCCAATCCAGCTTTCCCGGCTCATCTGTGTACTTGAACCGATCAGCTATGACGCTAACATAATCCAGAATGGTTTGCTTATTGGTCTGTTTATCTTTAACGATCTGGTAGCTCTCTCCTTCCTGCGAACCTGAACCAACAGTTCCAGGCATGGACGATAAGTCCTTGGCAGACTCTGCCTTAAACACATGTACACTTTTGATCGTCGATGGATCGACATGTTTCATCCGGTCATTGAGCAGGGAATCTCTTTGCTGTCTTGCCGGATCATAGAATTTAGAGAAGCGCTCGCCTATTTCCAGGACCATCTGGTCGGAACGATACGGCTGGCCGGCGCCTGGTTTCTTTTTACTAAACTGATAAACACACCGGAGAGAGGCTTTGTCAATAGCTTTCTTTTCTGATGAGTTTGAATTTTGCGCGTTGATGGATATTCTTTGCTGACTGAAGACAGATAAAGTCAGGCTGCATAAGCTTGCAATAAATAGAAAGGGTTTCATACATGATGGGTTTATATCATGCAATCTACGTCTATGTTTTTAGACAAACAAACATTTCGTCTAAAAATTTAGACGAAATGTTAAAAACATCACCAAAGGTATATGAATGCCATTCCTGATCGCTTAGTTTAATTTTAAGGTAACTAACAATGGCATATGATCAGAAGCATCAGATTTAATCACTTTCACATCCGTCACTTTCCAGGACTTGCCTTTGCTTAAAAAAATATAGTCTATTCTTTCACTCGGCTTATCGAATGGAAAAGTAAGTGCAGGCTCGCCATATACCACAGCCGCATCCTGAAGTTTTGAAGTCAAAATCTGGTAAGGCTGGGTATCAGGCGTAATATTAAAGTCTCCGCCAAGAATAACCGGTAGGTTTGAAGCGGTAAGCAATTCGACGATTTTTTCAGTCTGCGCTACTCTGTTCTTTTCAAATTCATGACAAAGGTGAGTTCCTCCAAATACGATCTTCTTTCCGTTAGGGAGTGTGGAGCTGACTGTGATCATTGCTCTCCCCTCGCCACCTGCCGGCGTAGGAAGGTGATAAACTTTCAAAACAGCCGGATGTCTGGAAAGCAGCCCTTCTCCATATCCGCCGTTGCTGTAATCCATTGCTTTTCCAAAAAATCCATGCATACCTGTCAGTTTAGACAGCTCGGCTACCAGATCTTTGGGAACTCCACCATTAAAGCCGGCAGTTCTGTTGGTCATACTGTCCACTTCCTGCATGGCTACAAAATCAGGTTTGTATTCATTGATTACCCTTGCAATATCTTTCAGGTTGCTTTTTCCATTGTCATAGTTCTTTTCGCCATGATAGATATTGTAGGTCATGACCTTAATTTCCTGGGCAATGGTTAGATTCGTCTGGAAGCCGATGATGACCAGCAAGGCCAAACGATAAAATAGTGTTTTCATGTTCATATGTGGTTATTTTGTATAGCTATTTTAAGAATAAATCTGCGGAGCAACAACTGGAAGCCTGCGCAACCGTTTGTTTAAACGTCGTTAAACTTTAATAAACACAGCTACATTGCGTAACGCGTGGCTCTTGTCTTGGGAGCAGCAGTTCCTCTCACTCCCTAGAAAGCACCGCACCGTCATCCCGAGGGAAGCGCAGCGACGAGGGATCTGTTAATACGCTTACAGATCTCTCCCTGCGGTCGATATGACGAGCGGCGGTGAATTAGTTGTTCATTAACAAAAGAACATAATGATCCAGCAATAACATTTTTCCCTTCAACCCAAACAAATTGCTCTTTTTATTGCTTATATTAGGAAATAATAATACCTAAAGATATGTCGATTTATTTAGAATACCCATCCATCGAGGATTATCCTGTGTATACGCCAATGACGCAGGAAGAGATCCAGAATAGCGCAACGCTATAGACGTTAGCCTCAGCGTTATCTTATTGAACTGTAATTGATTTGGAGAATACCTTATGGTGTAACCTAAACGATACAATTTTCCATATTCAGATCACAACAACCTCATTAACAATCAAATTTAAATAGATAATGAGTAATTTTATAGTCTGAGGCTTAAGCATATGGAAAGTGAACAGCAAATAGAGCAGATCCGCGAACAACAAAGAAATTCCTGGAATACATTCTCTCCAGGCTGGAAAAAATGGGACACGTTTAATATGGAGTTCCTTCGGCCAATGGGCGAAGCCATCATCAAAAACCTCCACCTGAAAGGAAATGAACATGTGTTGGATGTTGCCACCGGCACAGGCGAACCTGGCCTGACCATTGCAGCGAAACTGCCGGATGGGAAAGTCACCGGGATAGATCTTTCTGAAGATATGCTGCTGATTGCCCATTCCAATGCCCAGAAAAAGAAAATAAAAAATTACGAGACACGTGCTGCAGATGTTGGTGATCTCACGTTTAAAACGCAAAGCTTTGATGCGATTAGCTGCCGTATGGGCTTTATGTTCTTCCCTTCGATGGAAATGGCTGCGACACAGCTATACCGGGTTTTAAAGCCGGAAGGCCGCATCTCCATGACCGTATGGGATGAACCGGAACAAAACGATTGGGTGACCACGATTATGGATGCCATCAAAAAGCACATCTCATTGCCTGCACCTTTACCAGAAGTACCAGGTATGTTTCGCTGCTCGTCAGCCAGGAAGATGGAAGAACTCCTTGCATTAACTGGATTTAAGGACATCAGCATTCAGCGAATCAGTTCTACTGTTGATTATGAAAGCTTTGAGCGGTATTGGGAGATTATGCTGGATGTAGCTGCTCCTGTTGTTGCTGCGATGTCAGCTGCAGATGAGAATACCAAAATGATGATCCGGCAAGAAACAGAAAAGTCATTTCTGGCCAAAAATAAAACTGGAGAAGCGATATTGAATTACTCCGCCCTGGTCATCTCTGCTCATAAATAGAAGCGTACCCTTTGCTAAATATTCTTTGGATTATATGCACCATTATCCCTGTCATTTTTATAATTTAATGCATCATCTTCAGGGCCATTATCCGATTCGGCTTTCTGGTCTTCCAGCTTTTCTTTGGACTTACTGCTTTGCGCAGAATCCCTGCTCTCCTCTTCTGTTAATCCAGTATCTGCACTTTGCTCAAAGCCCGGGTCAACGGATTCATTTTCGAATGTCGCATCATCGTTAAGAATGATGCGGTCTGCAGATTCATTCTCTTCTTTTTCGTTTTCCTTGTTTTCCATAATCCCTGTTTTAATTACAATACAACAATCCGGAACGACAATAGTTTGAGTTAGATCCCAAAATAAATGGACTTTTCAACAAAGTTAAGCATATCATTATATTTTAAATTAACCAATTAATCAAATTCTTATAAAATTTATATGATGTTTTTATTTAGATATATATTTATATGCTGTGTAGTGCATGAAATTCCCATAGATGGGTACAGCTGGCTACCCGATATTTACAGCATAAAAACTCTTCTCTATTTTTTTCACCGCCTGAATTTCGGGTCTGTCCTTTCCAGATCCTCCTGAAACCGCAACTCCTCACCTGCCCTTCTGCAGCCACTTAATTCACTTATGCAATATTTACAGATCGATTAGGTATGGCTCTTTCGAATGAACGCTAGAAATTAAGAAATGAGAAAAACGCATGATGCTTAATCATGCGCTTCAAAGAGGTAATATCTTTAACAGGCAATTTCAACCAATAAGCACCCACCTTTTAAGATAGCGAGTATATTCTACGCAATGATACTGATCTCACCTTGAGCCTAGCATAGGAGCTTTCGATAATCAAAGTACCGGTATAACTATCGTTAACAAAATAAAAAACTATTTTAGCATAAACAAAGGCAAAGTTTCATCATCTTATCAAACCGAAAAACTTTAGTCACTATAATCAGCATTGAACAATATGAGCCATAACCTAAAAAAGTTTCTCCTAAAATCTGTCATCGTACTTGTGCTAATACACCTTGCTTACTTTATATACGGTTATTTTAAGTTTACAGGTATAAGAAAAATCAATATTTACACTGAGTTTTATCGTTTTAAGTTTTACGACGACGTATCTATTTCTCACTTCTTTGTAACAGGTTTATTTTTACTGACCGTCCTTATTCTACTGATACGGAATCATTCCAGACAACAATACAACGCTCAAAATCTGATTAAAATTGGGGCTATCCTGCTTCCGATAGTCTTTTTATCGTTAACCTTCTTTATGAGTTATAGTTTCGGGCTGAACGCTAAACTTAAGCAAGAATTATCTGAGAAAAACTTCAATGCTGATAAAACGTTATTAAATGTTTTAAATCCATTTTTATACCCTAACACCTCCTACAATTCAGAAACGTTATTTAATGTGACCAATATCCTATATCCAAAACCCTATCCGGTAATTGAGGTAAAAGACACTGTTTTCTACGATTTAGGAAATAAGGAATCTTTTAGCTTACAATCCACATATTACAGCATTGACACCTTAAAAATGCTTACCTCAGCTTATGAAAAGCTAAAAAGTGCCACCAACTCTGCTTATGAATTATTCGGCTTTGATCAGAAAGAATTACAGAAAAGAATCATATCAAAAAGCACCAGAAAGGATAGTACTGAAATTATATTTAAAGGATCTGCAGTCAGTCCGCAATATGACGATAGCATTTGCGTTTTTCTCGAAAACAAAATATTGATTAGTCCGGTTAACGGTCAGACTATAGCAAAACAACAGCGGCAAAATGCGATAGAACGATATAAACTACTTTATAAATTAAACAAAGATTCTTTACTTACCTCTTTTAAAAAGCTAGATACGCTATTGAAAAAATACAACATAGAATCTTCCATCAACCCAGCAGCCCTCACCCAGGATGTCTTTCATTTTCGGGATAAAAATCAGGACCAACTAGATCAGATCAGGAACAGGTTCGATCGACATGCATTAATTGAAAAAATCAACATCTTGAACCGATTGTTTTATCAGCCTGGATACTTTCATTCATCCATCAGAAAGATTTTCTTTATCGTACTATTTTCAACCTGGCTTTTTGGATTTGTAATTTTTGTGTTTGCAACTTTTATACGAAATCGAAACAGTTAAAGCCTGACCTGATAAATGGAATTGTTCAAAACAGACCATTCCGGCTGTGGGCCAATTCCCGCAGCCGGATACTTGTATGGGGTAATATGGATTAATAGAAAAAGGTCTCGGTGATGATCTTATCATCTTTTACCCCAAAGACCGCGATTTCTGCTAATTGTACCCGCTGTCCGTTTTTCAGGGTCATATCCCTGCCCATTGCCAGGCTGAAATAATCGCCTCCAACTACGGGTTCGCTGCTGAAAAAGCTGTGTACTTCTGCTATAGTTTCCTGCCTGGCTTTCGACTTAGTTAAAACCGCTTCAATACCTTTAGTGACAGTGGGCACGCCCATGGCCAGGGCATGTTCCGGTTCGGTGCAAACAATGTCCGCGCTGTATAACTGCTGGTAGATTTCCGGTACCTGTCTCGCTTTAAAAAGTTCGTAGTAACGATCGGCTAATTCCTGTGTTGTCATTTTCTTTTTGATTTATAGTACAAAGGTAAGGCAGCTATAAACACCAAAAGCATCAATAAGTATCGTATATTTGCTCAATCGTATCAATTTACAACAATGGACGCATTAAGCACGGTATTGGAGGCCACGCGGCTCAAAAGCGTTGTCTATAAAAAAATCCCTTTGTCTGCTCCCTGGGGATTGGACATTGTCAAGGACGAAAACTCTCAGTTCTGGCGGCTGGTGAGCGGCAGCTGTACTGTTGGCTCACCTGATGGTCGTGTTATCGAAATGAAAGAGGGCGACCTCATATTCGTACCTCACGGGAGCGCCCACTGGATAGCGGATAAACCGACGAGCCTGCGTATGCCCTCGCCTGAGTTTGTGAAGGCCCTTAGGGCAGGCGTCCCGGTTTTTAATGGTGATGGTGAGAAAACTATCCTGATCGCTGGCCATTTTGAATTTAATTACCAGCCACTTCATCCTTTTTTAAAGGATCTTCCCCCGATTATTCACATCATGCAATATGTGACAGAAAACCAATTACTGGTCAGACAGGTTGCGCAGCTCATGCTGGAAGAACTTAATAATGAAAGGCCTGGTAGTAGTGTAATGCTGAAATGTCTGTCGGAAATGATGTTTGTTCACATCATCCGGGCCTACTTGGAACAAGCTGCACCTGAAATTGGCTATCTATCAGCCTTAAATGACCCCAGAATCAGTAAGGCATTGAAATTAATGCAGGACTCACCTCAAAACGATTGGACGTTGGAATCGCTGGCTTCGGAGATCGGCATGTCGCGCTCTGTTTTCTTTAATCAGTTTAAAAAATTAGTGTGCGAAACTCCGTTGAGCTACCTCACCAACTGGCGCATCAGGATAGCCCAAAAGCTTTTGATGACTGACAACAGCAAGATCTCCGAAATAGCAGCAAAAAGCGGCTACCAGTCGGAAGCTGCTTTTAACCGGATCTTTAAATTAAAAACCGGACAGACTCCCGCAGTATACAGAAGAGCTAAGCCCTTTGGTGGTAAAGACAGTTGACTTTGTTTGATTTTGACAGCTTATTTGCCAATACACAAATTACAATAAACTATAAATCAGCAACTTGTTAAAATTAAGTAACATTTTAGCACTTTCAAAAATCATCAGTGGTAATTTACCCCATAATGTTGACAACTATTATAAATGTACATTAATTTTCGTGTTGGATATGCCACCCTATATATCATACATTCAAGTTTCTCTTTGGTCGCTAGTGCACAAATCTCGAACTTTTTCCTGTCTGATTTAGCTTTAATGGCCGATTTTTTCGAAAAAACAAATCCGCCTACAAAGTGACAAAATTGAATAAAGTCATGCTAGAATTATGGGCTGGTAGAAATTACTGCCAACTTCTAATATTTGAAGGATTTTAAATAGCTTAGCAGAAATGAGAAAAATAACGCCAGAACTAACCTCAGAATTGTACAAACATTTTAATGATCCCCACAAAGTTGCATCAGGTACACCATTTAAAGTATCAACCTTCCGCGAACTTGTGGAACATACTGCAAGGTTATCCTACAGGAACAAAGATCATATGCTTTTTTACAGAGGTCAGTCGGGTGATTACAAAAGTAAAGGTGGCAGTTCCACTTTTTACCCAACGATTTACCGGGGGGATTATCTCCCACTCAGAGAACTTGAAAACAGGTTTGATATTCTAGAAGGAGCCAGCAAAGCGCTTGTCAACTTATTTGAAGAAAAAAAAATTGATGGCTACCGTGACCTTAAAAAGCGAAAGTCCATCCAATGGAGTATCCTACAACATTATGAGGTGTGTGCAACGCCGTTAATTGACTTCACACATTCTTTAAGGGTTGCCTGCTCTTTTGCAATGATGGATAACGAAAGCCCGGTAGCATTTGTATATGCTTTTGGAATGCCTTATCTGACAAATCGCATAAGCGTAAATTCCGAGCATGATATCATAAATATACGATTGTTAAGTATCTGCCCCCCTAACGCGCTTCGTCCCTATTTTCAGGAAGGATACCTAATTGGCACCGACGACATCACTACAAATTATGATTCAAAAAGCGATCTGGATTTTAATAACAGGCTGGTCGCAAAATTCGAGATCCCAAATAACCCAAGTTTTTGGGGAGAAGGATTTCATAAAATCCCTAAAAAGTCCCTGTATCCTGACAATGACCCTATTAAACTACTTTGTGACGAGATTAAAGAGTTTGCTGAAAAGGAACTTAAAGCGGGTGATCTGGGAGAATTTCTACAGGCCTGGGCTGAACTAGAAGAATTACTGATTGGTCACACGAAACGGATAAATCAAAGAAACAATACAGTACTGGAGGCGATCAGAGAGCTGTCTAAAACGAATGTTATTAGTGAAAATGAATTGTATATATTGAATAACGCTCGTACTTTTAGAAATACACTGGTACATAAACCAAAGCAGATTAAGCCAAAAGATGTCGCTTATTTTTTGCAGTCCGTTCGATCAATACTAGCTGATCTAAAAGCTAGGCTGTAATTTGAAATAGATGCACTATGTTAATCTCTAGAAAGTTGAACATCTAACTTCTTAAAATGGCCTGCTTGAAATGTGCATAACTTGCGTAAGTGAAGTGTATGGAATTGAAAAACAGATAGTTATATTTGATCCGGGAAATCAAAAAAGAATATGTTTGATAAGCTTATTAAAGAACTAAGAAAGTTGGAACGAACAGGGCTATCTGTTCCAATCTCCTTAGATGAGGATGGCTATATCGACAAAGAATGCCCAAATGAAGAATGTCTGTATATATTCAAAGTTTTAGGTGAAGACTGGACGGGTCTGTTTCAGGATGATGCCGTATTTTGCCCAATGTGCCGGCATGAGGCTCTCAAAAAAAATTGGTTTACAACAGAACAGATAGAAAGTGCGAAAGAAGAAGGATTTAAGCACATAAAAAGCAAATTTTATAATGCTTTATCAGAAAGTGCAAAGGATTTCAATAGAAAACAACCAAAGAATGCATTCATCTCTTTGAAGATGACTGTGAAATCTCCTAAACCAGTTTACTACATGTTACCCTTATCTGCCAGGGAAGAAATGGATCTTAAAATCCAGTGCAAAGAATGTAACGCTAGATACTCTGTCATTGGAAGCGCATTTTTCTGTCCATGTTGCGGGCACAACTCAGCTGAAGAAACATTTGACAATTCTATACAAAAGATAAAAGCAAAATTGAATAATCTTGAAGTAATTAGAAAGGCCGTAGAACAAATTAGTAAGGATGATGCGGAAACCACCTGCAGGTCGATGATCGAAACCAGTCTAAACGAGATTGTAGTTGCTTTCCAACGTTTTTGCGAGGTTTCTTTTCAAAAGAAAGCGCCACTAATAAAACTCAAATTTAATGCTTTTCAGAATTTGGACTTTGGGGGAGCTTACTGGAATGATCTGTTTGGAAGCAGCTATTCAGACTGGCTCAGTAAATTAGAGTATGAAAAACTTAACATCCTTTTCCAGAAACGGCACCTTCTCTCCCACACGGAGGGAATGGTTGACGACAAATACGTAGCAAAGACAGGTGATAACTCTTATAAATCTGGGCAACGCATTGTAGTAAAAGAAAAAGATGTAGAACTGCTTATAACAATAGTGAATAAGCTCGTTGCAAAACTGAGAATTTTATTAGCATAAGCTTTTACACATTTGGGTCAGTTAGCCGTAGCTCTTTATTCGGTTCATCTTTCGGAAGTAACTTAGAGAGCCCAAACATCGCACCAAAATGAAACCATGAGTCTCCAACTGTCATCGCCTGAACATCAATATGAGGATGAACAATGCCATTGCGCACCTCCTCAAGGATCTCCTCAATTAGCTTTCCATCCTTGTACGCTAGTAAAATCACCTCCGGCTGAATTTGATTGGCTATCCAGATCAACTGCTTAATCTGTTTTGCATCAAATTCACTGGCATTCATCTTTGCTTCTCCCACAATCAGCCTGCCATTTTGAAGCGCTACGATATCCAAATCCGTCTTTTTGAAATCATCATGGTTTAAATAGATATCCAAACTGGGCGAAAATCCAAATGCTGTAACGGGGAAATCTGGATGATGATCGCGAAGTCTATTCAATACCTCCAATACAATGTAATTTCCTCCGTAGGATTTAGTTCTCTTAACAGGATCGCTCATCAAATTATTGAGGATTGTATCGTTGACTTTATAGTAAAATGGACTTTCGGCAATAGGCTTAATTCCAAAAGAACATCCCCTACAGGTCATGCTGTTGCTAAGCTCTTTAAGTGGATACCATAAATTCGAACCACAATTATGACACTTAACCTTCAAACCAATGAAAATTACCTCTGAAGCGACAAAAAAGTCCATCGCTTCAAGGATCGATTTGTTATCCTCTTTATACCTTTCTGAAATAAATGCATTCATGTCAGAGACGATATATCTGCTTTCCTTATCTTTTCCTTTGTCAGCAATTTCTATATGAAACAAATTATAAATGCATTTCAGCTGGTGTTGAAGATCTTTGTAAGAAAACAGGCCATTGCCTTGCTCAAGCTTGCTGGATATATTTGATTTATCGACTGACGAAGCATCACCAAGCTGCCAGGTCTGCTTAATTTTTTGATATCTGCTTATTCCGGTAAAAACCTCCAGCCAAAATTTGTCCAAGGCATAATTGCTCACCAAGCTCCAGTCGTCATTAAACAATTTCATAAATGCAGACAGAAGTAAACCAGCCCCACTTACATTGGTTTGGACCAAACCCTTCGTATACTCAAGCTTCCCTGCTACACATCTAGCTTGAATTCGGGATTTGATAATATCCGAAATAACAGGAATTCTAATGTCTATGCCCCTTGTCTGACTATCAACATGAAAAGACAGAGCATTATACCTATTTACTCGGGCCGGTATCTCTGTTACAATACGTTTGAGTACCGTATGATATGGAAATAAAAACTCATTCAGCGCAGCATCACCGGAATTGTTGATTCGTGAATCCAATTCATATTCTCCATCTAGCCTAATAGGGTCACTGAGGGGATAGTCCACCAGGGCAATATAATCTTCATGCCCCTTCAGAAGGGTTTTAATCCATCTGGGTTTGTAGGCCAGATCCGTTTGTTTATGAGGATAAGGAAAGACTGCCGCATCTATAATTTCAAATTCTACATGAAGGTTCTTCGGTGCAGCCTTTTTTAGAATTACGGAAATTTCTTCCCGCGTTATACTATTAGAACATATCTGAACTTTGCCCTCACCAGCATTTCTTGAAAGTGCCTCATGAAAGAAGTTATCACTAATAACGGCTTCCAGTTCTGCGATTGATACTGCGAACTGTAATTGCTTTTTCGACGGCTTTTGGAACAATTTTCTATTCCAGAAATATAGAAGATCCTGAAAACTGTTATCCTCATCATACACAATCAATTCAAATTCTGTTGCTCGGTAGGTTTCTGCCCTAAAAACCTCATTACCTAAGTAAGATTCACAAAGCAGATTAACCCTGAATCCTATTTGTGACCACATCAGTGATAATGCTGTTTCAACGTTACCATCGTAAATCGCCACTTTGCGAACTTCCTGCAAATACATATCATCCTCTATAAAAAGAGGGCGAACTCCAAAATTCAATGCTAGGAATTCCCGTAGCATATGATCGAATCCATGCAGAAAATAAGGGACAGATACATGTCTGCGCTCGGTGAGTTCATGTCGGAAAAATGTATCAATAAAAGCGAGTGGGTTTACTCCTGGAAGATTCAACATCCCATTTTCAGGAATGATCTCGTAGGATCTTGGGTAAACCCTTAATCCGGCTTTTCTAAGTTCATCTGGATTGACACTTTCACTGTGATAAACTATATCCGGATCAATTTGTTCTAGCAATCTCACCCATTCGACCTGTATTACACCGTGTTCAACAGGCACAATAGGATTATAACTACCCCCCCATATCGTGTAGTTTTCGGTCATTATCTTCTTGATTAATAGAATCGGAGTTTTCACATCTACTAAAAAAGCCATCCTCGTATTCCGAGCACTACTAAATACATATGTCTTGGGTGCGTTCATTACGGGTTTAAATTAATCAAATTTCCGCGCTTTGAAAATTAAGAGTTTTCGATTTCCAACTAATTGAATAAGTTGAAGCAAATCCAATTAGCAATTGTATATTAATCCCCGCTAATTGAGCTGTATCAATTTTACATCCTTAGTCATTTCGAACAGGATTAAGATTAATCCCAACAGTTTTTCTACTGCGCTGATCGATCAGTCTGCCACAGGAATTACAGCGATAAAAATCCTTGCAGCTCAGCTCCAAACCAACCTCCATATCATTCCCGTCCAGATCACAGCTTGAAAAGCCTTCCCTTTCCGCATGATTTCCACAGACACAAATCCAGGCATTAATATCCTCCCCGCTGTGAAAGATATACTCCTGTTTACAGTGCTCACGATAGGATCCCAGTTTCCTATTCTTTCCGGGGATGATCTTTAAAAAATGCAGCAGGGAGATCAGATCCCGGTGGTTGATTTCCAGATCTTCAATAAAATGATACAGGTATTTAGAATCCATATCATTGAAAGATGTCTCTATCACCACAAAACTGCCTTCCATAGAGATGGCCACCACGTAAGGCCGGACTTCATCATAAAAAGGCTTGTACTCAAACTCCGTAAGCTGAACCTTCCGCCCTATCCGTTTCAGTTCTTCAGCAATACTATTTAACACATCCTGCTCAAATTCCGCCAGTGCAGCATCCAGCACCAGCAATCCCTTTACGTTCATGACCTATTTGATTTAAGTTTAACACCCGGTTATTTATAAAGCAGTTCCACCGCCAGCTTAAACTTTTCGTCGGTACAGATCTGCGATGCATATTGGATAATTCCTCTATTCACGAAAGCAACCGTATAGCTGAAACACAACTGATCAGCGAATACATGGCAGCTTTTCGCCAACTGATCCCGGTATTTTTCAATCAGCAAATCAGTTTGTAAAGCCAGATTCAGCCAGGCATCAAATGTAAAATACTCTTGTCCCCAGTTCTTACGGTGCTGCTCCCGGTTCTCTGACAAATCCTTACAGGATTGCTGTAGGTAGATTAAAAGCGCTGGTATTTCTTTGGGAAAAAGGCGGTGCAACGTCCTCGCCTTCTCGGTACTGGTCAATTGATTTAAAGGTTTCATGATCAAAAATTAAGAATGAACAATCCGGGGGGAGATGGTATTTCCCCCCGATGATTAATTAATTGAGCCCGCGCCAGACTGGGCAAATTCCAGACACAGGTTAAAAGCAGTCTGGGAACGCTGCGCTCCTATCCCGTCCATGATGCATTTGAACTTAGTTTCATCATCTTTATAATTGCGGACATTCTGGAAATACCCGGTTACGGCATTATAGGCACCATACAATGTCCCCCTGGTACTTTCGTCTTGCTGCGTCGGACTGGAAAGCGCGTACTCCATCACTTTACTGACCACATTGTTGTACATGGTAGAAAGCTGGTCTTGCTGATCGGAGTGTAAATGCTGAAGTGTTTCTTTATTCGGTGCCATGGCGATCTGTACCAGACGCTTCACCAAATTGTCAGTAATGGGAATTCTAGCCCAGTGGTTAAATACCTCTTCCAGTTCATTCGCCAATAAATTACTGATTCCTAATAACTGGTGCGCCTGCTTTAAACGATCCTGTGCACTGGAAGTATGCCTGATTTTGATACAGTTGGTAGAATGCTTTAATGCAGCATTAAGCGTATTCTGGCAAACTACGCGGATTGGTGTAAAAGCAGCCATGATGCTACCATAACCATCATGGGAAGTCGTCAAAAACAAGTACTTTTCAATACAGTCCTCCCTGGCGACACGGATATAATCCGGAAGCTTTGCCGTGATAAAAATACGTTCACCCTTCCCCAATGCCCCGGCAGTCTCATACAATACCCCGTCAGCCCCACCAACAATACTGTCAAAAAAAGAAAAAGCATCAATATTCTGCACAATGGTATAATCCTTACCCACCAACCCCAGCACATCCTCTGTATCGGTGCGCACATTAGCGAAATAATCAGGAACAATAATATCCGGCTGGATCTGGTCAAAATAATCATCAGCATCCGGATTGCGGAACTGCGCCATATCCGCCCCGTTTGCAGTAAACAGCGGCCTTTTCTCCACCGTATAATCTAAGCCTGCATGAATGATCGCCTCCGCACTCGTCGGATAATCTTCAATAACCTGCCCAAGTTTATGCCATGCCTTTTCCTTCACCGTAAAAAAGCTGTATTTATCTGTCTGCTCGTTATAATTTAAATGATGTGCCATAATGGTAATTGTTAAAATTTGAAACTGAATAATTGCTGTACTGGAATTTGCGGCCTGTGCATATTCTGCCGATTGTTGCGCCCGGTGGACTCCTGTTATTTTTTTGCTTCATGGTTTGATCTCTTTAGAAAAATCAGTCGGCAGCGGCCTCCTGGCTTTTTGATAAGCACCCGCACCTAAACCAATTCCATAGCAATGCAAGACTTTTCAGGAAAAAAAACCTCGCGAGCGCAGCGAGCAGGGAAGATTTTTTCCTGAAAACCCGAAGGGTTCAGTCTTGAAGGCTAGGGAATTGTTGAGACCTTTGCCTGCAAAAAGCAGGGTGGAAATTTTAATCCAACATCAACAACCATAAACAGCAGCATAAGCTAATTAGCCACATAAACACCGGTTGCGATTTTGATCCGTTTCAGCATCATCTCTTTGGCAAATGCACGTTTACCCAGTTCCATAGCAGCGATAACACTACTCGATTTCGCCAGTCCCATACCACTGAACCGGCACAAATCCTTGTGCGACAAAGCACCAAGCTTGCTAAGCTCACCATCAACACTTTCCAATATCCGGGCAGAAAGATCCACTGCCGTCTCATTCGGAGTTCCCGAATGGATCAGAATCGCCAGCAGCTCCGCATCCTCCATAGCTGATACACCATGATTGAAAAGCTTTTCCCTCGGCCGGAACTCCGGATCCCAGCTTTTAATCCCACGTTCCCGCTCCTGTTGTTTTTCATGGAAAAGATCTTTGGTGGTTTTGTTCTGCTCTTTGTGGTAGGCAGCACTTTGAAACAGCGAAGAAAAAGCCTGAATCAAAAAATAGAAGTCTTCCTCGAAGACAATTACCCGATTACGAACATAAGAACCGTCCGCCTGCTGATCACTCCTGGTGATCTGTATATAGTTGCTGTTATTCTCAGCAGCCTTAAAATCAAGAAAGTAATGCTTATTCGACCTGGAAAAAGTTTCAGATACTATGGTCTTGTTTTTCATAATATGTTGTGTTGATCCAGTACAAATCTGAGGAGCAAAAACAAACCATACAGCATAAAAAATCACCTTATCTGATCGTACAAATCAAAAACTGCTAAGCTTTATAAGTAACCGTTACCAAAAACATTTATCCGATAATTTTTGTTATACCTATTCAACTCTATCCAGATGGAAACAGAAATAAAGCAAGTCACCAACTGTGGATATTGCGAAAAGCAACTACATGGAAGAAAAGGAAAATTGTTCTGCGACGTCAATTGCAAAAACAATTTTAACAGCCGCATCCGTGCCAAATCCCGCGAACAGGAAAACGAACTGTTCCCCATCCCAATACAGAAGATAAAAAATAACCACCGGATATTATCGAAACATTATCTTGTCAGACTTCAAAAAGAAACAGAAATCACAGTTAAAAAAGAGGAGCTTCGGGCACTAGGATTTGACCATCGATATTGCACAGGTGCTACGCTTGAGAGCAACCGTGATCTATGGAAATGTTGTTTTGATTTTTGTTGGAAGGAAGAAATGAACTGGCTGACAATAAGATTTAATGCTGAGATGAACAAGCAATATTCCTATTAATTAGAAATCTGGACTTCTGCAAAGTCGGATGTGGATAAAATGAGACCCTTGCTATAGATCGATATGTCTAACTTTAGAATAACGATCATGAAAGAACTTACCCAAGACAGAGCAACGGCAATTGCCAATGAACTAAAATCTATTATCAGGAAATATGACCACAGGAATTTTACCGCGCATATTGCTTATTTGGCCAACTATCATGTTCGACAGGCTACGGGCCAGATCAAGCTCCGTTCACCTGTTCGTCAGCTCATGTACCTTATCAGCCTCTACCATGCCACTGAAATTGGGGGAACGGAACTTTATGCAGCAGGAACAGATGACCACAGGAAGATTATCCGTCTGCTGAACGAAATAGAAAAAGGGTATGGCTATGAATCGGAGCGTGCAAAAAAAGGTGGGATTTCTCAGCAAGAGTTTAATTGCCTGCTGATCACCAAAGGCACATTTCTGAACTACTACCTGAACGCCAACTTGTCTTATGTAGAACAGGATATAGAAAAGATCAGGGGCACTTTTCAGCATCACAAGGAATATATCCTTTCTGAAACCGGGCTCACTCTGGATGACTATATCGATTTTTATACGCTGTTGACCAAGCTGGAAATCGAACGGGTAAAAGCATATCAGATGGAAGATGATAACGATCCGGTATTGAGGTTGTTGAAAATGGGAAAAAGCTTCAGTTCACTTTCAGAAAGCCAAAAAATACACCTTCTGGATTTTACCGACAACAAAATGTTCAACATGGCTATCCCAATGGCAGAGATCTACAAAGTGATGGATCAGAAAAAGGCCGAACAGCTTATGGCTCATTTCACGCTGCTTAGAAACGAAAATACCGACTATCTCTACTATACAGATGAGTGCCCATATTTGCGCAGGCCTATTCTAGTTATGGATGGCGAAAGTATACTGATGATCTATTCCAAGCAGCTGATCAATGCCATCTATGACTTCCTCTATGAAACATGTAACCATACAGGCGTTCCAGGAAGAAAAATTTCTGAACGGCGAGATCTATACCTAGAAGAAAAAACAAAAGAAGTTTTCCGTGACTTTTTTGGCCCCGATGCAGAATTCTACCAAACTTATTATTTAAACGGAAATGAAAAAGACCTGCTGATATTGCATAACCGGATTGCCTATGTCGTCGAGTGCAAGGCACACAGGCAGCGCCCACCGCTTCGTGACCCAGCCAAAGCATATGACCGAATCAAGGATGATTTTGAAAAATCGATTGGAAATGGTTATACACAAGCAAGTGAAGTAGAATCGCATTTCTTGGTTAACCAGCCATTTGAAATTAAAAACAAACAAAAAAAGGTGATCAGAACAATCAATCCCGACGAGATTGACGAAGTATTTACGATCGTAGTCACCCAGGAACGGCTCGGGCAGATTCAATGTGATCTTGGCCTTTTACTGAAAATCCCTGAAGACTCACCGTATCCATGGGCGGTATGTATCAATGACCTGGAAAGCTTCATGATCATGCTGAAAAGAAAATACAATTCTGGTGCAGGTTTTAAGGAATTTCTGCTATCCAGAGAATTGTTGCATGAAAGGGTAATTTGCTATGATGAGCTGGAATTGTGCGCTTATTTTCTTTTTGACAATGAAAATCACATCAAAAACTGTTCAAAAGAGGCCATTTTCTTTTCTCAGCCCGATATGAACAAATTTTTTGACCTGTTATACCATACCGGCTTTGGCTTCAAAGATGAACTTAATCTTTATGAAAAACTGAAACGACGAGATATTAATGCCGAATCAGTTGTCAACTATCACAAACTTCGCCCAGCGGAACGGGTGACGGAATTCTTACAGGTAAATTTTAAACAATAGCTTATTTTCCTATTGGGTTGAGTGAACGATTCTTTCAATAATACCTAATGCTTTGCACCTGGAAAAATAAATTTGGTTTGTACGATCATTTTTAAACATAACCACCAAACATATTGTCCATATTTATGAACAAGCGCAGTTTCCATTAGTCCATGTAGCAATTCATTTCGAAAGTTAACATTATTATTATCTACAAGAAAACTGTCAAGTTCGTCCAGAATGTCATCATTGGCAAGTGGCACTAGCTTCGTTTTTATTAAGCCGCCCAATAGATTCTCATGCTGAAATCTTTTTTCATAAGTCGTTACAATAATGCCGTTTGTAACAGCCAAATGCCTTAAGCTATTTTCCAACTGAGGAATAAGTAAGTGAGCAGCAGTAACAAACTCATTTCTAAATCCCGCCGTCAACCCCAGACTATAGTTGTGCATTCTATCCTCGGGAACGAAGGGGCTTTTCGCATCGATCAAAAGTTTTGTAACCATTGCCTCATTCATATCAATATATCCATCCAACGTGCCCTTTATAAAATAGATGTATGCCATTAGTTTTTCGCGCATATAAGTCCTTGCGTTGCTGGCATAACTATCACTTATGTCCTGGAAAGCAACTTGTGCGCCCTTTTTGTTAATCTTTACTTGTTCGGAAAAAAAACGCCCCAATCCTTTATTGGAATCTTTATCTGATTCTGCCATCTTATCTACAGCATCGACAGCAGATTTCGGAATAATAGGAAGATCTAATAACGTATGGTACGCCAAACTCGAACTACGCAAGTTCATTTTCAAAACATTTTTATGAATTTCTTCCAGGTCAATTTCCGGGATCATACGCACACCTCCGGCCTGCAATGTCCTGAAATCCTCCACCTGGAGCTCCGATACTTTCCGTTCTAATCTATCCCGTAATTCAGTACATCCGGTTGCTGATGCGACTAACCTGAAACCTTTTAAATACACCGCTGAAATCGTAGGATAATAAGTATTTGGCTGCATTTCCGAGACATACTGATCTCCCTGAGCTTCATAATTTTCAGCCATTCGGATGTTGCACTGGTGTCCATCTGATATACCTATGATATTTAATGATTTGATTCAGAATCGGGCTGACCGAAAATCCTTGACTGAAAGGAAATGCACAATCCTTTCTTCCAAAAATTCAGTAAATTCTGGCTGACATTTATTCTGTCCGTAAATAGAGATCAGTTCTATCAAAATCAGTTGCTGATAATAGGCCGAACCACATTCAACCAGACACTGTTTCGCCTGATCGAATATTTCCTCGAGTTCATCTTTGAAAATTGACTTTGCATATTTTACTAGAGCGATAGCTCGGATCAGGTAACTAATGCTTTTGCTTTTGAAATAGATAAACACATAAGCTTCCCGAACAGAACTGATGTGCACTTTGATATGCTTTTTATTTAGCGTGAGGCGTACATCATTCCACCTGGCAATTACTTCTTTATTCCCAACATCTTGAATTACAGTAGAATCTTCCAATATTTCAAGTTCAGCTTTCGTAAAATATGCTTTCAGGTCTTTCTCTTCGCAGTGTTGCAGATCAACATTTATTAGTTTCAAAATTACTGCAAGTATCGCCTTATGGTTCGGCTGATCGTATTGTTGCTCCCAGAGTGACTGCTTCAACTCAAACCCATAAGAATCATCTCCAATTTGCAACGTAAGGCCAGCCGAATTCTTCATAATCTTTTTGATGTGCTTTCCCGCAAGATAAGTATTCCGGGGATTACCTCCCCGATTACATATAGTTTTACTATTCATTTCATCGCAGACTTGATCTGGGAAAACGTGTATATTATGATTCCCATTTAATTCTATCGCGCCAAAGAATTGATGCCCTATAAGATAGAAATAAGTCTCATGAAATCCATTCAATTGACATATTTGATAATATTCAGATCTGACTTCACTTTATCGTCTAAGATTAATACATTTAAACTAAATGAGCACTAACCACGAAGATTCACTTTTACATGAGCTACTAGAAACAATTAGAAAAGAAGAGGTATGCTTGTGGATAGGTGCGGGATTCTCAAAATATGCGGGCTATCCATTGGCAGCGGAACTTAAAAACATCCTGCATAACACCCTATCACCGGCAGATAAGAAACTAATCAAAGGCAAGGACAGTTTAAGCGACTACGCCGAGTATTATACAGTATTAAAAAGTAGGATCGAACTTGAAGCCTTACTAAAACAGTGCTTTACTAAGGAGCCCACCTCTACCTACTATCACGACCTGTTAAGTCGAGTGGCGCATTTTAGATCCATAATCACTACGAACTACGATCAAATGGTTGAAACCAGCTATACAAAACGTGCGGTGGTGATCAGATCAGCAAAAGACATCCCAAATTTCAAATCTCACCTGACAAGCATTTATAAAGTTCACGGGGATGTAACCAACGGTGGAAGTATGGTTATTACCTCGAAAGATTATTCAGAAATGTATAACCGACTACCTAAAGACCCCTTCTGGGGGAAGATCGTTGGAGAAATGGGATCCAAGCATATCATTTTTCTTGGATACGGTTATGATGACCTGAATTTATCGGCAGATTTTGATGCTGTTTACAAACACATAGGTGGCCATGGAAGGAAAAGATATATGATAGCACCTTATCTGGATGAACTAAAAGGCCGGCAACTACTTGAACAGGGAATTAAACACTTGAAAATGGATGGGGAGACCTTTGTGACCGCGCTTATTGAAAACCTGAAGCAACACATCGTAAAGGATATGGAAAACGGAGATGTGCCCAGTCAAGTTGCAATCGATTTTATGAAAGCCTTTGACATGAAAGTCAATATCGATTTCGATGAAGAGTCTGCGCGTTTAGTGGCGTTGAAAAAAGTATCCGGCCCCACTCATCAACAGTTGAAGTTTAGCACTAAAAATCAAGCAGTCGTGAAAGGTTATCAGAGCTTAGTGGCAGGAGAAGGCGGAATTCGGTTAGACATCATGCAGGATCAATTGTTAGAATTTTCTCACCTGGTAGAGGGCTTCCAGATCAGCGATATTGACAAGCTATCTAAATTCTCGCTTGAGCTACAGCCATCCATCACTAATACTTGTAGGTTAGAATTTCCAGGAGAAAAATATTCGATGAAGGGGATCGACTATAAGGTTTATGTTCACCAAAATAACAGACTTAGAATTATCTGCTTTATAAATGGTTTTAAGGTGGAGGTTAGCGGTGATTTTAGTCAATTCCCAGCTATAGACGTAAAAATGACGATGACTGAGCCTGAATCTTTCTCCAGTGTCAAAGCTTATTTTGAAGCCTATAGAACATTTCACTTATTGACTAAAGGTGAACCAGTAAACATTTACTTAAATGGGCACGTAAAGCCCTTAAAGCAAAAAATGCAGCAGGTCAACATGGCCGATGATCTTGAGTTTTTTTATGACATATACCGTTCATTACTCCTTATTGAACAAACCTTCGAAATCAAGTTTTCAAACGCCGGACCGAATAACATTTCAGACGAAGCGATTAAAACGATCAACATCATCATTTCTCTTATTGAAAAAGGCTACCATGCCGCCGATGCGCCTGATGGACTAAAAATCAGGATCAATAAAGACCTCACCAAAGCGTTTCCTGATCCAATTCCGGAAGATCAGATCTTCATGCTAGATGGAACAGATCAAGCATTCGAACTATTGGGTGAATCCTTACCGGTTGGAAAACAGCAAATTTTGTTACCCAACCCCGTATCCGTCGAAGAAATTGATAAAAATAAACTATACTGTGTAAAAAACAAGGATAAAATCATAGTGTATAAATTTGAAAAGTTTGGATTATATCATCCAGATCCAACACACTTGATATATGAGGGCAAGAAAAGAAAAAAATCAGTATCAAAGCGCATAATCGGAGAAAATTGACTGGTTTACCCTAACCGAAATAACCGGGAGGTATCAACTGCTATTTTATTGACTGAATTAATGCATTTACGTATAATTATGGCACTGCTTAATTTCTTCTTTTTGCGCTTATCTTTATTAAATGAAAACACCGGTTGAAATTGTAGAGACATTAAAAGATCAAATTGAGTTAAATCAATTTGGTTTTATTTATGGGCTAATGAAACGCAGATCAAACTACCATTTCTTTGCGGACAAAGTTAAAAAGCCAAAAAATGGCTATTTTGATTTTTCTAAGCATACAGCAATTTGGTCTAATGAATTCAAAGTTACTCCAGATAAAGACCGTGACGATAATGACATCTTTGAGGTAACAATAGATCTGGAACTTTCAGGGAAGATTTGCGAACATAATGATAAAGGTTTCACTTTTTTTGAAAATTCCATTACCCTTAATCTTGGAATTCGGGCCTACACAACCACAGATGGATGGACTTCCATTGATCATATCAACCTGATGAACTCTGAGCAGAAAGCTTTGACGGATTTTCATGGAGAGTATATTAAGGAGTTGCGTCGCTCAGGCTTGAAAACTATTGCGGAAACTGAATATCATGGTGTGGAGGCATTTAGCTTTTTTACACGCGTCTGGAAGAATGTCGATAATAGTAATCATAAGATGGTCGAGGGCACAAGTCTTGATTTTTTTAACGAATTTGTCGAAGCCCATCGTAATGTAATATTTCAAGTTTCCTGCGCCAATATGTGGGGTCGCTACATTAGTCATTATACCGATGATGCTTATTCTTTCGAGTCAAGGAAAGTGTACCCGCGAAATCCTACTTTTTATGACACTAGATACACCATTTTTTTGGAGACCGCCATGGAGGACCTATATTCCTTTTACGAACGCTGTGCCTATTTCACTTTTCTTTTTCTTCAGCCGAATTTCCTAAGGCCAAAAGATGTATCATTTGCTAGATTATTTGATAAACGTACGACTAAAGCACTGAAAAAGCTCAGACCAGAGCTGTCTATAAATCCACATTGGAAATGGTTTTCCTCCCGCGTAGCTAACGAGCATAAAATATTATCAGGCTTTCGGCATCCCCTAATTCACTATCAAGATGTCAACACTTTTATCCGAGGCTCTTACAGTGCAGCTCAATCAAGGCTTTGGTTATCAAATGCCTATGACGACGCCAAGGGACTTGAAGATCTGGAGCATAGGATGAATGATATCTTAAAGTTTTTAAATGCCGAACTACCAAAATGCCATGTGGCGTTTATAAACGTCGTTCAGTTGTGCGAGTCGTTGGAGGCTCTATCTGTACAGAAGTCAGGTTTATTCTCGCGTCTGATAAAGGCTCTTAGAGGTTATGTTGCTTCTATGGGTCGAAAGATGATTAAGTTAGCAAATGAGCATGGCAATTAGTGTTTTCACTTTTTCGTGCCTATTTAAAATTCCTCCCTCCGTGAAATACCTCCTTAGTTGCTTTACTTACATCTTCTCTAACCTGTGACCGTTTATCCTGAGCAGGATATGGCGCAGTTTTCTCATCACCCCTGGCCAGGGTTAACACCGGCAGCTCATCCGCTTCCCGCTGCACCAGCTTACCCAGCATCTTTGTAAAATCAAAACACTTGCTCACAATCACATGAACAACCTGCCCTTCCCTTTGCAACCTGCCTTCCACCATCAGCAGCCTGGAATGCAGGATCTCCTTCCTAAAAGTTTCAAACAGTTTTTCAAACACCACCAGGTTAGAATAACCAGTTTCATCCTCAATAGTAATAAAACACACCCCGCCTGCCGTTCCTGGACGCTGACGAACCAACACCAGACCGGCCACTTTTACCAGTTGTCCATTAGTCGAATCATTATTGATCGTGTGACAGGATCGAATATTTAACATATCCAGCTGCGAGCGCACAAAGCTCACCGGATGTGCTTTCAGTGAAAGTCCAGCTGTAGCATAATCCTGCACCACATGTTCGCCCTTGCTCATGAGCGGCAGTTCTACCTGCGTCTCCAGCACACTTTCTGAAGGCTGTCCTTTGAACATTTCCACCGGCATATCCTGCAAAGCAGAAACTTCCCATAAAGCTTTCCTCCTGTCCAGCCCCATAGAACGAAAGGCATCTGCATCAGCTAATTTCTCCAGTGAAGCCAGCGATACACCCGCATCCCGCAAAGCCGTGATAGTTGCATATCCAGCCCCACGTCCCGCAACCAGCAACTCCATCTCATCCTCACGCAGCCCTTTGATCTGCCTGAACCCCAAGCGGATCGCAAAGTATTTCCCAGACTTTTCCTCCAGCAAATTATCCCATAAAGAATGGTTTACATCCACCTCACGCACCTCCACGCCATGCTTTTGCGCATCGATAACGATTTGGGCAGGCTGGTAAAATCCCATCGGCATACTGTTCAACAAAGCAGTGGCAAAGGCATCGGGATAATAATGCTTCAGCCAGCAGGACACATACACCAGCAAAGCAAAACTGGCCGCATGGCTTTCCGGGAAACCATAACTCCCAAAACCCTCCAGCTGTTTAAATATCCTGCGGGCAAACTCCTCGGTATAGCCTTTACCCATCATGCCTTCAATGAGCTTCTGCTCGTACTGATTCACCATTCCTTTAAACTTAAAGGTGGCCATGCTTCGCCGCAAACCATCCGCCTCTGCCGGGGTAAACCCTGCTGCAACAATCGCGATCTTCATGGCCTGCTCCTGAAATAGCGGCACGCCTAAAGTCCGTCCTAAAATCTCCTCCAGCTCTTTTGAAGGATATACTACTGGTTCCTCCCCATTTCGTCGCCTTAAATATGGATGCACCATATCTCCTTGAATCGGTCCCGGACGCACGATCGCCACTTCGATCACCAGGTCATAAAACTCCCTTGGCTTTAACCTCGGCAGCATTGACATCTGTGCGCGGCTCTCGATCTGGAATACGCCCAGAGTGTCCGCCAGGCAGATCATGTCATACACCTCAGGATCATCCTGCGGAATATTGGCGAGCGTATATTGCTGACCATAATGATCCCGGCACTGATCAAAGCCTTTACGGATGCATGTCAGCATCCCCAAAGCCAAAACGTCCACCTTTAAAAAACCTAGCGCATCAATATCATCCTTGTTCCACTCTATATTAGTGCGGTCTTCCATCCGCGCATTCAAGATTGGGCATAAGTCAGTCAGCTTGCCCTGAGTCACCACAAAACCACCGGTATGCTGACCCAGCTGACGGGGAAATCCCATCATCTGCCCGGTCAGTTCCAGCGTTTTCTTAAGATGCGGATCTTCCGGGTTCAGCCCCGACTCGGTCACCCGTTTGCCTTCAAACCACTCATCGGTATATTCCCATAAAGATCCCGACAAGCGGTTAATGGTATCTACTGATAAACCCATTGCCTTGCCAACATCCCTGATCGCCCCTTTCTGATGCTGCTGGGTAACCGTAGCTACAATAGCTGCCCGGTCACGGCCATACTTACTATAAATGTACTGGATGATTTCTTCCCGCCTTTCATGTTCAAAATCCACATCAATATCTGGCGGCTCATTGCGCTCAGAAGAAATAAAACGCTCAAAAAGCAAATCAAACTTCATCGGGTTTACAGAAGTAACGCCCAGGCAAAAACAGATCGCGGAATTCGCCGCTGACCCCCTGCCCTGGCAAAGAATCCCCCTGGATCTGGCCTCGCGTACGATGTCCTCCACAAAAAGAAAATAGTTCGCGTAGTCCATCTGCCTGACAAAAGCCATTTCGTGGTTGACCATATTGACCACTTTTTCCGGGATCACCTCGCCATAAA
>Ga0182008_10000380_pt1 | contig 34363 bp, 31 predicted proteins | sample Sormic07211129_1_FD_120482 | JGI IMG/M metagenome (GOLD analysis project Ga0182008, IMG submission 120482) | Rhizosphere microbial communities from Sorghum bicolor, Mead, Nebraska, USA - 072115-129_1 metaG | ecosystem: Host-associated > Plants > Roots > Rhizosphere | place: USA: Nebraska...
GGACAGCCATATTTTATTACCTGTTAAGATATTTCGATAAAGAAGAAACCAGATACCTGTATGCTTTTGCCATTTTTGTAGCTTTGGGTTTCTTAAACAAATACAATGTCCTTTTTCTCATCATTGGTTTATTACCAGCTATACTTCTTACATCAAAACGAAAAATATTTACCGATAAGCACCTTTATCTGGCCATTTTATTTGCGCTTTTGATCATTTCGCCTAATGTAATCTGGCAGATTAATCATCACTTCCCTGTGCTTACCCACATGAAACTTTTGCGGGCTACACAATTGGTGCATGTAAACCGGATTGATTTTTTTATAGGGCAGTTTCTTTTTTTTATCAGTTCAATTTTTATTCTTTTAGCGGGGATCGGAAGTTTGATTTTTTATAAAGATTTCAGGAAATACAACTGGATTATTTTAACCTATATCATTACCCTAATCGTATTTAGCTATTTTAAAGCAAAAGATTATTATGCCTTAGGTTTGTATCCTGTTTTACTGGCTTTTGGTGCTGTTTATTTAAGTCGGGCTTTAGAAAGGAAACGTATACTATCGGGCTTGCTGTTTGTTTTTAACATAGGGTCGTTTATTTATCTGCTGCCACTTTTAATGCCGGTTTATAGTCCTGCGCAAATTATTGCCCATTATAAAAGGTTCGAGCGGGTAGGCGCATTACGCTGGGAAGATGGCAAAAATCATGAGTTGCCACAGGATTATGCCGATATGCAGGGCTGGAAAGAACTGGCTGCACTTGTTGATGGGGCTTACGGAAAGGTTAAAGATAAATCTACTGTACTGGTACGTGCGGATAATTACGGACAGGCGGGCGCAATTAATTATTATTCAAAATATAAAAACATCAATGCGGTGTCGTACAACGCCGATTACCTGTATTGGTTTAAAATGGATAAATCGATCAAAAACTTCATTATGATTACCGAATCAAAAGATGAAGATCCCCTTCGTAAAAGAGAACAGCCCTATTTTGGTAAAATTACCAAAATAGGGGAAATAAAAACACCTTACGCAAGAGAAAGGGGAGCAAGTGTGTTTTTACTTGAAGATGCAAAGCCCGAAGTGAATAACATTATAAAATCAGAAATAGAAGAAGAAAAAAATGACCATTAATGAAGCACAGGAAACGGTAGACCGCTGGATTAACACTACAGGTATCCGTTATTTTAACGAACTAACCAATACGGCCATTTTAATGGAAGAAGTAGGGGAAGTAGCCCGGATTATGGCCCGTAGATATGGCGAACAGTCATTTAAAAAGAGTGATGAAGCCGTTAATCTGGCTGATGAAATGGCTGACGTGATGTTTGTTTTAATCTGTTTAGCCAATCAGACCGGTATAAATTTAACCGAAGCTTTAGAAAAGAACCTCGGGAAAAAAAGTATCCGCGATGCCGACAGGCATAAAAATAATGAGAAGCTAAGGTAATTATTGAATGAAAGAATTATTGAGTGATTGAATGTTATTGTATCCATTCACTCATTCAAAATTCACTCATTTTAAACCTAAGCTATGAACTCCATTAAGCTTCGGTAGGCAACAAAACGGTTTTTGTATTTTTCGTTTAACTCTGCCTGCAAAGCTGGTGCAAATGTTTCCTGGTATTTATTGTAGTTAGCTAATGTTTCTACAACATATTGTGAACAGTAAGTTACCCCTTCATTAGGTGAATCAACAACTTTCAATAAACGGTTAGAAACAAATAAACCTGTAGCCATAACCTGTGGAATATGAACATCCTGCATCCACTGTAACCATTCTTCTGCTGCTGCATCTTCGAGGATGAGCGTAACATTATATAAAAACATACACAAAGGTAGATAAATATATAGATGTTAAAAATTTGATGAATGCAGATTTTATTCTTAAAAGTGGTCTTAATAACTTAAATTTGGCGATTCTTATTGTTTTTAAGCTTGATACGAACCAACGCCGCTCACAAAATAGATAAATCAACGCGCAAATACATTTATACAGGTTACCTCACTGCCATTTTTGGTGGCATTTTGGGTTTAGTTATCGGCTGGGATATAATGAAAAAAAAGCGGACATTAAATACCGGTGAAAAAGTTTTTTTCTTATTCCTCAATGGATAGACAACACGGTGCCAGGATTTTAATCTTAGCCGCAATTTGCTTCATTTTGTTATTAACCTTAACTATTATTGCATTGGCTGCATAAATATCTGAATATTAATGATCACCATCACCACATCATCCACCAAAGATCTAAAAGGGATTCTTGAACTTCAAAAGCAAAACCTAAAGCAGGATTTAACACCAGAACAAATTAAAGCACAAGGGTTTGTTACAGTTTCGCATTCGCTTAATGATCTGGAGAAGATGCATCAATATGAACCTAATATTATTGCGAAGGACGGAGATATTGTTGCAGCTTATGTGCTGGGAATGACCGATCAATCAAAAAATGAAATTCCGAGGCTGGTTGAAATGTACGAAAGCTTCGATGATATTTTATACCATGAGAAACCTGTTTCTGATTATCATTATATTGTGGTCGGCCAGGTATGTGTAGGGTACGATTATCGGGGTAAAGGCTTATTTGATGAATGTTATCATGCCTACAAAGATTATTTTAATGACAGGTACGATTTCGCAATTACTGAGATCGCCAGCATTAATTTGAGATCAATGAAAGCGCACAAACGTATTGGCTTTGAGGTGATTTACACTTATACAGATCGTAGCAATGTAGAATGGAATGTAGTGGTTTGGAATTGGAAACAATAGATCCTTGTGCTTTTGCGAATGGTATTTTGAGCGAGGTTAACCAAGTTGAACAATTTAACGATTCGCCATGTAGTTTCCAATTCCCAGTTTGCAGTTACCAATGCACTAATGACCAATGCACCAATAACCAATGACCAATGAACCATTGCCTGCCTAAACCCCGTCACCCCTTAAATTCCGAAATCTTTTTCTTGCCTCAGCGCTGAACATGCTGCCCGGATAATCTGTAATCAGTTTTTGAAAATAGATTTTCGCTTGCGCAATATCGTTCAGTTTCTTTTCGTACACATCGCCTAATGTAAATAGGGCATCATCTGTCCAGATTCCGTCTTTAAATTCTTCCGTTACTTTTTTAAGGATATCAGCAGCTTTTTGGAAATCGTTTGCTTTAATAAAAATCCTCGCTTTACTCATCATTATTGCATCGGTTAAGCTATTTTGCGGATAGGCAATCGCAATGCTGTCCATTTTTTTTATGGCTTTTTCGGGGAGGTTTCTAAATAAAAGCATCTCTGCATCAGCATACATTTTTAAAGCATTGCTATCGGCCGGCGTCTGGATGTTATCACTGATCAATAAACTTAGGTTTAATGCATCATTGGCAATGAGTTGTGAAGTAGCGGCTTTCAAAACTAAACATTGACTATTGCTGTATTCGAAATTGCCCTGATAAAAAGAAAGTTTAGCACTCCTGAAGCGGGCCTCATTTCCTATTGGTTGCCCCTCAAACCGTTTGCTTACCTGTTCGTATACCAAAAAGGCTTCCCAAGGTTGGTTGGTTAAAATATAGATGTCGCCCAAATCGAGTTTTAGCTGACCTAAATCCTGATCGGTAATGCCAGGCATTTTTATCGCTTCCTCCAGTTCTTTTTCCGCATTACCTGGCTGATTTAAATAATAGGCCTGTAGGTTGGCCAGTTTTTTGATGGCAAAAAGTGTGTTCCTGTTCTTACCATTTTCGTTTAGCAGTACCTGATAGTCTTTCGCCAGCAAATCTAGGTCGGCAACGGTATATTTTCCACTGGTACGTAGGTTGTACCTGGTATTTAGCATTTCTATTTTTGAAGGAAGATAGTACTGGTTGTCCTTTCCTTTGGTCAGTATATAATCATAAGCTTTTATCGCTGTTTCATAAGCACCGTTATCAACAAAGGTATAAATGGCATTGAATAGGGTACCCCCATCAGCCTTCGTGCGTTTATCGTAGGCGATAAGCTGGCGGAGGGCCATTTCAAATTCCTGTTGCTGAATGTAATTCCAGGTGAGTAACTGGATGTAAACTTCGGCATCAGGTGCTTTTTGCACCTTTTTTAAAATGGCTGACTGAAAGGTTTGATAATCGTTTTTATCTTCAAAAATAGAAGAGAGCACAGTTTCAGCCTGTGGTAAAAGTTGAGGCATTGTTGCAAGTGCATCCAGATACTCTTGCATGAGCATAGGCTTATCTTTTTTAAATCGGTAAATATTCAATAATTCGAATACAAACATTTGATCGTTTCCCAATAATTTTCTGCCTTGTTTAAAGGTTTGTACCGCATAGTCATAATTTTCAAACCGATAAAAGCTATTGGCCAGATTTCTGACCCTAAACTCCTCTTTCGGTAGTTTTGCTATTAACTCATTAAAAATTTTATTGGCCGCCTGCACGTCGCCTTTTTCCTGATAAAGCTTGCCAAGCGCTATTGGATAAACATCGTTCTGCGGGTCTTTTTTGATCTCCTTTTTAAGCACTTTCTCTGCCACATCATAGCGTTTCAATTTTAGCAATGCATTAAAGTAAATGTCGAAATAGACTTCGTTATTAGGGGTGGCGTAGAGTTTTTCCAGTAACACAACTGCCTTACCATATTCACCATCCTGATAATATTGAATGGCCAGGCTACTTTCATCAGGTGCAATTTGCTGGTTAGGGCGGAAGATCTGCGCATTAGCCCCAGCCGAAAGCAACAAGAATATGATGAAAAAAAAACGGTTCATAACCCCTAAATTATAAGTTTTAAATGTAACATTTTAATACATCTTTAGCTAAACCGCCAATTGATTTTAAACGTATTTTAAATGTTACCTGTATTTTATTTTGTAGATATTTTATAAATACTAAATTGAACCACTACTTATTATTGATGGCATGAGTAACATTGTTGGTGTATATCGCTGTTAAATTGTTGCGATGTTTATTTTTGTCATCCCGTAAAGGATTTATTTATGCTTAAAAGGATTTTCGTCTTGTTAATGGTTGGATTGATCTGGGCTTGCAAAGGCTCAAACCATGATACTATTCCTGTAGATGATTTTTTTAAAACGCAGGATAAAGCCTACTATCGCATTTCTCCTGATGGGAAAAGTCTTTCGTATCTGAAGCTTCATGATAAAAAACTTGATCTTTTTGCTGAAGATCTTAACACTGGAAATATTGTTCAATTAACCCATTTGAATGGAAAGAATATCAGTTTCCACTTCTGGACCAGCAATAATGAGCTGATTTATTACACCGAAGATGGATCTAAAGAACGGAGGTCTGATATTTTTGTGATCAATAAAGACGGCAGCAAACAAGTGCAGTTGAGTGCCAACGAGAAAAACAGGTTAAGGGTAATAGAAGATCAGCTGATTGATGATAAATATATTATTGTAGCATCCAACAAGCGCGATTCGACTGTATTTGATGTATACCGCTTAAATGTGCGGAACGGAAAAATGGAGATTGCCGCAAAAAATCCGGGTAATATTACCAGATGGATGACAGATAGTAAAGGTATACTTAAAATTGCCGTTGCCAGTGACGGGGTGAATGAGACATTAATGTACCGCGAAAAAGAAAACGAGGATTTTGCACCTGTAATCACCAATAATTTTGAAACTACATTGCAGCCGATTGCATTTTCGGAAGACCAGCCCAATGTGCTTTATGCGATCTCCAGTGTTAACCGCGATAAAAATGCACTGGTGGCGCTTGATTTAAAAAACGGTAAGGAAAAGCAGGTTCTCTTTGCAAACGATACCTTAAACGTGGTGGATGCAACCTATTCCCGTTTCCGGAAAAAAATGCTTTTCGCCACTTGCGAAACCTGGAAAAGGGAAAAATTTTATCTTGATGACAGTACAAAAGTGGCTTTTTCCGGCATTGATAAACTTTTACCCGGTACAGAGTGGATCATTATGGATAAGGATAAAACGGATAAAGTGTTTGTGATACGTACGTTTACCGATAAAAATCCGGGTTCTTACTATTTGTATACAGCTGTTGATCAAAAACTCAAAAAGCTTACCGATGTGAGCCCTTCCATTAAACCGGAAGATATGAATGCCATGAAACCCATCAGTTTCAAAAGCCGGGATGGTTTAACAATTAATGGTTATTTAACCTTACCAAAAAGTAAAAAGGCAGTTAATCTACCTGTGGTTGTATTGCCACATAATGGCCCTAAAGCAAGGAATAGTTGGGGCTACAACGCGGAGGTGCAGTTTTTGGCCAACCGGGGCTATGCCGTTTTGCAGGTAAATTACCGGGGTTCTATCGGTTACGGCAAATCATTTTATGCTGCAGGTTTTAAACAATGGAGCGATAAAATACAGAATGATGTTAACGATGGTGTTAAATGGCTGATTGCAGAAAAAATTGCCAATCCTAAAAAAATCGCCATTTATGGTAATGGCTTTGGAGGTTATATTGCTTTAAATTGTTTGTATAAAAATCCCGATCTTTATAAATGTGGCGGTTCAAACTCCGGTGTAATTAACCTGTTTAGTTACCTGAAAACTTTTCCTCCATTTTTAAAGGCCAAATTGCAGATGTATTACGAAATTATAGGCAATCCGATAACCGATACTGATTATATGCGTTTTGCTTCACCCGTGTTTCATGCAGAACGGTTCAGGTCTCCTGTTTTTATTGCCCAAAACCCAAAAGACCCCACTGTTAACGTAGCGGAAGGCGTACAGTTCATCAAGGAACTTAAAAAAAGGAATGTTCAGGTTACTTATATCGAAAAAGAGGAAGGTCCGGAACCAATCGTCCGCCAACAAAGTAGAACAGCGCTATACAAGGCTTTGGAAGCATTTTTAAAAGAAAATCTAGGGAAGAAATAGGTATGGCCTTAGATAAAAAAAGCAGTTACCGTAAAAATTTCTCCTTGGGTATAACTTTCATTGTACTTATTTCCATTCTTTTTATCCTGTCGCTTTTCCTTGCCTTTAATTATAGCAAAAAAACGATAGAGAACGATTTTGTTTCCGAGAAAGTAAATGTGCTGGAGCAGAGCATTAAGCCCTACAATGATTTTTTCCAGAACAAAATGCCTGAGATTTCTTATTACAACGGCTATTTAGACTCTTCTACTGCAGCGAAGTTTGTTGATACGGTGATGTTGAAATATCCCTTTATCTCAAAGGTTACTTTCTACGATACAGAAGTGAAGAATGTACCTGTTAAAGATGGAATCAATGCCAACCATTTGGGTATTGGCCCAAAATCTATTTTCCAGTTTGGGAAAGGGATAAAGCCAGATTCGGTCAAGTTATATTCAGAAGATGATACAAAATCTTTCACCGTAGGAAGTGATTTTAATGCAATAGCCATTAAACTTGCCACTTTTGTGGAAGATCTCGATACCGCATCTGTACCTACACAAGACGAGTTGTTTACCAATTTTTCGATCGTCAATTCCAACGAAAATAAAATCACTTACCTGAATATTCCCCGCCGGGAAGATTTAAGGGTGTATAAAGACATGATCAGGCGGAAGTTAAATCCGGCCCCTGTATATCAACAGGATGTAATGGTTTTTAATCTGGATGCACATAACATCAAGATCATTAATACCAGGCCATTATTGTACCAAACGATCAGGATTGAACCGCTCACTTATGATCCTATTGATACTTCAGACGAAAATATCAACACTGAAATTGCCCTGCCAGGTGCATTTTCTGATTTTAAATTATACCTTATTTCAACAAAATCCTACATTAAAAAAGAAATTTTTATCTACTTCATGCCGATTGCTTTAGTATTATTGCTGGTATATGGCGTGCTTTTACTGGTTGCATTTCTGATTTACCGTAACCTGAACATCAATAGTAAAATGTTTAAGTTGCAATACGATTTTGTGAATAACCTTACACATGAGTTTAAAACACCTGTAAGCGTAATTAAGATTGCAGGGAACAATATTAAAAGTGCTCCTGCTTTAAGCCAGAAGGAGCAGCAGCTTTATGGTAAAATACTGGATGAAGAAGCCGACAAGCTGAATGGTTTAATGAATAAATTACTGGCCTTTACCCAAATCGAAAATAAGGCGATTAAACTAAACCAGGAAGAAGTAAATATTGTTGATTTTATCGAAAGTACAATCGAATCGCATACGTTAAAACATCCTGATTTTAACATTACGTACGAAGTGGTTGGCTTCAAAACCTTTATTACCGATCCGGTGTTATTGGGAAGTCTGTTCGATAACCTGGCAGAGAACGCTTACAAGTATTCAAAACCAGAACAGAAAAAATTACACATCAGTGCAAAGCTCATAAAAGGGGTGCTGGTTTTTCGCTTTGTGGATAAAGGAATAGGCATCGCATCTTCTGAATTAAATAATATATTTAAGAAGTTTTTCAGGATTCAGAATGAATATAACCAAATGGGCAGTGTAGGCCTGGGTTTGGCATTCTGCAAAGAACTGGTTAACTTTATGGAAGGAGAAATTTCCGTAAAAAGTAAAGTAGGAAGTGGTACAGCGTTTAAAATCGTACTGCCTTATAATAGTTAAAAATTGGAAAGTTAAAGGTTGGAAAGTTGAAAAGTTGGACTTAACCTTCAAACATTGAAGCGTTTCAACATTACAACCTTATTAAAACACACATAAATGTCTAAAGAAGTAAAAATATTAATTGTAGAAGATGATGAGAATCTTCGTTTTCTGGTAGCTCACCGGTTAAAGGCTGAAGGTTATACGGTGCTGGAAGCAAATGATGGTGAAGCGGGAGAAAGAATGATTTTAGCCGATCAGCCTGATATTGTTTTGCTAGACTGGATGATGCCCGGCAAACAGGGGGCAGCGGTTTGTGAACATGTGCGTAAGCAAGGTTTCGAAAATCTGGTGATTATGATGACCGCAAAGGCACAGGATGTAGATAAAATCGATGCCTATAATTTTGGAGCATCTGATTATATCACCAAGCCATTTAATATGGATGTATTGGTGGCGATGTTGGAGAGCAAAGTGAAGTTTATCGTCAATAAAGATTCAGCCGAGATACATCGTTTTGGCAATATGGAACACCATCCAAATATTCACACTTTATTTAGAGATGGAAAGAAAATCGAATTAACGATACTGGAAAATCGTATCCTCCTTTATTTCTTGCGCAACCCAGGTAAAGTAATCAATCGTGATGAATTGATGCTGGTGGTTTGGGGCTACAACTCTGATGTAAATACCAGAACGCTTGATATGCATATTGTACGCTTACGTAAGAAAATAGAATTGAATCCTGATAATCCACAGTTGCTACAAACGGTTAGAGGGGTAGGTTATCGCTTTAATGCAGGGTAAGAGAATGATTGAGTTTTGAATGAGAGAATGTTTCGGCATATTGCCCTATTCTCTCATTCCATCATGCTCTCATTAAAAGTTATCTATGCCCTTTTAAGGGTGAAGATCGTAATCTCCGGTAAAATACCAACCCTACCCGGATAACCTAAAAAGCCATAACCCACATTAACATAAAGTTGTTGTTTTTGCTCCTGGTATAAGCCTGCCCATTCTTTATAAATGTATTGCACAGGGCTCCATTGCATATCCTTAAAACGAACGCCAAACTGCATGCCGTGGGTATGCCCGCTAAACATAGCATCTATTTGTGGGTATTTCTTTAACACCTCACCACGCCAGTGCGAAGGATCGTGACTTAATAAAAGTTTTACAGGTAAATCATCCGTATTTTGAACGGCGAGTTCCATTTTTCCATATTTTGGAAAACGGCCCATTCCCCAGTTTTCAATGCCTAAAATTCCGATTTCTTCTCCGTCTACCTTTAATCTCCGGTTTTCGTTCATCAATAAATCATAGCCCATTATTTTGTGCACATCAACCATATCTTTAAGGTTTTTTACTTTGGCAGGGGACGATTCCTTGCCGAAATAATAATCACCGTAATCGTGGTTGCCTAATGAAGAATACACACCTAGGGGTGCTTTTACTTTAGAAAATATATCCTGATAATCTCTTACTTCATTGGTCAGGTTATTTACCAAATCGCCAGTAAAAAAGATAAAATCGGGTTTCTCGCCCAATAACATTTCCACACCGCCTTTTACCGCCGTTTTGTTGTAAAAACTACCGGAGTGAATGTCAGAAATCTGGCCCATCGTAATACCATCGAAAGCTTTGGGTAGGTTAGGAAGGATTAAATTTACACGCCTCACCTGGTAATCGTATGCGCCAGAAACAATACCCCAGCTTAATGATGTTAACGGGACTGCTGCGGCCACCAATCCGGCTTTAACCAAAAATTCTGATCGCGAAATATGTTCGGTAGTGGTAGATTGTATGTTTTGAGTTGCTGTTGAAACTTCAGTGGTTTTATTTTTCCTAAACATTTTAATGAACAACCTGCGTAAGTCATCCAACACCAAAAAAGGTAACATAGCCAGTTTACAGGCCACTGTTAAGAAAAAAGCCACTAAAATAATGGCCCTTAAGGTTAGGAAAAGATTAAGATAGATGCCACAAAAAACACCAATAATCAGCAAGGTACTATAGGTCCAATAGGCAATGGAAAATACCTTTTTAGTATTTGGTTTCCATTTTTTGAAAACGGCGATAATGGCTTTAAAGCAATAAATATCAAATGCAATAATGAAGACGCAGGCAGCAATGATGAAAGGTAATCTTCCCATATGATCGGGTTATTCGATTTAAGTATAAATGTAATTTAATCGGCCAAAATTAAGTATTTGAAGTAAATATCTTGCCTAAAATCCGTTTCGGATGATCTAAAAAGGCCTTGTAAACCCTGTAAACTTCCGATTCTTCGTATTTCACCCTCATTATTTTATCTTCAGTCATTTCATATATCCATGAATTAGGGTAGGATAATAAAATGGGAGAGTGCGTAGCAATGATCAGTTGCGAATTTTTGCTAACCAAATTATTGATTTCGGATAACATTGCAATTTGTTTTGTGGCAGAAAGTGCAGATTCGGGCTCGTCGAGAATATAGACACCGTGACCACCAAAACGGTTCGTAAAAACTGACCAAAATGACTCTCCGTGCGATTGCTCATGTAATGATAACCCGCCATAAGCATTGATAATTTTCGGTCCGCGGGGTTCCTCATCCAGCTTGTCAATCTCACTCGCAACATTGTAGAAACTCTCTCCCCTTAAAAAATAACCATCTTTAATTTTTTTAAATCCTTTGGTTATGATAAGCTCGTTATGTAAAGCAGAATGTGTTTCCGTGCTTTTAAAGTTAAAATTCTTACCCCCGCCCTCTGCATTAAAGCCAAGATATACGGCTATTGCTTCAATAAGGGTTGATTTTCCAACTCCGTTTTCGCCGGTGATAAAGGTAACCTGAGGGTGGAAATCTAATTTTTCAAAAGATTTTAAGCAAGGTATATTAAACGGATATCCATTAGGGAGATTCTCTTGTTTTAATCTTAACGATAAAAGATATCCGTTAAATTCCATTTTTTTTATCTGAAATCGTCTTCATCTTCTTCTTCGTCAAATTCGGCATTAAATAAACTGCCAAACATATCGGAGAAGCCGAAGCCGCCATTTAAAAAGTTTTTGCTCAATTGCGAATATTCAGCTAAACCATGTAATACAAATTCCATTAACAGTAAAGTTTGATTCTCGCTCAATTTAGGATGGAACTTTTTCACCAGATCGTATAAACCTGGTACCAGCATCAGCGCCTTTTTGTACTGTGCATTTGTTAAAGCATCTATAACATCAACATGATTGCCATCTGTAAACCATTCGGTCACTTGGGTATACGGATTGGCCGTTTTTGTTTTCTTTGCTTTTTCTGGATCGGGGAAATAACGGGTGAACATGGTTTTAACAGCTTTGCCAATTAAGGTTGTGGCTACATGGGCGGGCCCTTCTAATTCACCTTCATAAACCAGTTCTATTTTACCTGTTATGGCAGGGATAATTCCGGCAAGGTCAGATAAACGGACAAAGGTGTTTTTTTCGCCTGATATGAGCATTCTTCTTTCGGCGGTGCTGATTAAATTCTCATAAGCAGAAATGGTTAACCTTGCCGATACACCCGATTTTTGGTCTATGTATTCACTTTTACGGGCTTCAAAAGCAATCTGCTCTATTAAGTCTTTCACCAATCCATCGGCTTCTATATTCGCGCGCTGATCAGCCGTTAATTTCGCTTCCTGGAAGGTAATCTTGCGCGAAATTTCGACGGTTTTTGGGTAATGGGTCAAAATCTGACTTTCAATTCTATCTTTTAACGGCGTAACAATGCTTCCACGGTTGGTATAATCTTCCGGGTTTGCTGTAAATACAAACTGGATGTCCAGTGGTAAACGCAATTTGAAACCGCGGATCTGGATGTCTTTTTCCTGCAGCATGTTAAATAGGGCCACCTGTATACGTGCCTGTAAATCGGGCAGCTCATTAATCACAAAGATACTGCGGTGAGCACGCGGAATTAAACCAAAGTGGATAACACGTTCATCATTGTAGGTTAATTTCAGTGTAGCGGCTTTAATAGGGTCAACATCGCCAATTAAATCTGCAACAGTAACATCCGGTGTCGCCAGTTTTTCGGTATATCTTTCACTCCGGTGCAGCCAGGCAATTTCGGTATCATCGCCCTTTGCGGTTATTTCATTTTTTGCATACCAGGAAATCGGATTTAACGGATCATCAAAAATCTCACTTCCGGCTACGTATGGTACGTATTCATCCAGTAAGTTTACCATTAAACGGGCAATACGCGTTTTTGCCTGTCCGCGTAAACCTAAAAGTAAAATGTTATGCCGCGATAAAATGGCTGTTTGCAGCTCAGGAATTACGGTTTCATCATAGCCAATAATGCCTTCAAACTCTGTTTTTTTATCGCTCAAAACTTTGATCAGATTTTCTCTGAGTTCTTCTTTTACCGATCTTGATTTATATCCTGTGGTTTTTAACTCGCCTAATGTTGTGTTTTGCATCTTTTAAATTGGGTTTAGGGCATAGGGTTTAAGGTAAGGTATAAGGTTTGCAAAGTGCACAAGCCTCTTCTATAAATCTATCTCCCTTTTAATGTTTTATGGTTAATTTGGGTAGGAATTGGCGATGGGTTTACCTTAAGCCTTATGCCTTCTACCTTCCACCTCATTTTACTGTTTTTCTTCTGTTTTTAATGTAATCTTCAAAAATGTATTCACCCAAACCATTGAGAGAGCTATAAAAAGCCCTGCCGCCATTAATTTCGGTAAACTGCCTAACAAACTGTTGCAGATAGGGGTCTTTGGCAATCATAAATGTTGTGATGGGGATTTTCAGCCGTTTGCATTGGGCCGCCATGTTTAAGGTTTTGTTGATGACCTTCCTATCCAAACCCATACTATTTTTATAGTATTTGCCATTTTCCTTTAAGCAGGTTGGCTTTCCATCGGTAATCATAAAAATCTGTTTATTATGGGTTTTCCTTCGCCGAAGTAAATCTGCCGCTAATTCTAAACCCGCATAAGTATTGGTATGGTATGGGCCAACCTGTAAATAAGGCAAATCTTTTACGCTAATGGGCCAGGCATCATTTCCAAAAACCACAATATCTAAAGTATCTTTTGGGTATTTCGTTTTAATCAGCTCGGCCAGGGCCATGGCAACTTTTTTGGCAGGGGTAATCCGGTCTTCGCCATATAAAATCATAGAGTGCGAAATATCGATCATCAATACGGTAGAAGTTAAGGTTTTAAAATCCTTTTCCTCCACTTCCAGATCGCGGTCGGTTAAAGTAAAATCGCCAATACCGTGGTTAATCTGCGCATTTTGTATGGAAGCAGTCATATCGATCTGATCCAAACTATCACCGAAATTATATTCCCGCCTGTCGGCATTTTTCTCTTCACCAATACCAGATTGGTTGCTATTGTGGTTACCGCGACCAGATTTTTTGAGTTTGCCAAAAATTTCGTCTAAGGCAGATTTGCGGATGGTCTGTTCTGTTTTGGCGGTAATTTTAAATTCTCCCGATTGATTGTCTTCAGTCAGGTAACCTTTATCCTTCAGGTCGTCGATAAAATTACCGATGCCATAGTCGTTATTGGTTAATTTATACTGCTTGTCGAGCTCGTTCAGCCAGCTTAAAGCCTCCGCTGCATCACCTGCTGTATAATTCAGCAGCTCGCTAAATAATTTCAGCAACTCATCAAACCCACCTTTTGGCGCATCGCCAGGCTTATAATCAGAAAAACGAAAACCTCTCATGTGCTTATATTAACGATTTATCGAAGATAAAAGTTTCGCTTTGCATAAATTTAAGCGCGCTGTCATATTTGATGGGCAAGCAGAAAGGTAACGGCACTGTTAAACTGCTAGCTATCTAACAGACCTCATAGGTTTCAAAAACCTATGAGGTCTTATACAAGCTTATCCCAGCGCGATGTGGTAAATCTTTTTATTATACTCGGGGTTTGCCCCTGGCTGGGAAGCTACAAAGGCACCCACTTTACAAGCATTATCTAAAGTGGTTTCCATGGGGTAACCTTGCAGGTAACAGGCAATAAAGGTGGCTAAAAAGGCATCACCTGCACCAACGGTATCTGCTACCTGAACCTGATAACCCGCATGTTTAAACAATTTGCCTTCTTTTAACACACAGGCACCTTTATCGCCAAGTGTGAGGCAAATGATTCCGATATTGAACTCACCTGAGAGTTGTTTTAACAATTGTTCGTCAGTATTGCCCGTTAAACCAAAAGATTTTTTTACCCAAATAATTTCATCCTCGTTTATTTTCAGGATATCTGCATGCGCCAAAAGTTCCCCGATTAATTCTTTTGAATAAAATGGCGTGCGGAGGTTTATATCAAATATTTTGGTCTTGGCATTTTCCAAAAGTGCCAGGATGGTTTTTCTAGATTGTTCTTCCCTGCAGGTTAAGCTGCAGTATACCAGGGCATCGGCCTGTTTTACAGCGGTTATATTTTCATCCGTAATTTTAATGTCGTCCCATGCTACAGGCTGTTTAATCGTATAGGTTGCCTGATGGTGCTCATCCAGCTGGACCACAACTGTACTGGTAGGTAATTCTGTATTAATTTGGATCAAATCAGTTCCAAAATGACTGCCGGTTAAAAAATTAATTAGCGCTTTGCCGTTTTCATCATCGCCTATGGCGCTAATAAAGCCACTCTCTATACCTTGTTTGTGTAAATTGAGGGCAACATTCATGCTCGAGCCGCCAGCTTTTTTGCCTTCCGGAAAAACATCCCAGAGTATTTCGCCAATTGTAATTACTTTATTTTGCATAGGAGATTTATAGAGTTTGTAAATAAAGAATTTTTAGGCATGGAACAAAATAATTTGTTTCATATCTTTAATTTTTACCTAACTCAGATCATCATGAAAAGAATAGTTGTTATTGCGTTACTTTTAACCTCCTTTAGTGCTTTTGCTCAACATGCAAAAGATAAACAGGCCATACTTGATTTACTTGAAAGGCAGCGTACCGACTGGAATAAAGGTGATGTTGAAGCCTTTATGCAGGGTTATGAAAAATCGGATAGTTTACTTTTTGTGGGTAAAACCGGACCAACTTATGGCTGGCAAAAAACATTAGATAATTATAAAAAAGGTTATCCTGATAAATCTGCCATGGGCTTTTTAGTGTTTGGCATAAAAAAGGTCGATTTTTTGAAGCCTGATCTGGCCTTTGTATTAGGCAGCTGGCATGTTAAGCGCGAGAAAGACGAACTTAAAGGATATTTCACCTTGCTGATTAAAAAAATTGAAGGAGAGTGGAAGGTGATTGTTGATCATAGCAGTTAAAGGTGGATAATGTTGGATAGGAAATGGATGAGGGAGATGGAGTTGTATTGGTAACGAAGCTTCCCCCCCCAGTTCGTCATTTCGAGCGGACCCGATGGTTGTCGGGCGCAATGAAGTCGAGAACCCGAAAGCTCAGCGAAGCTAAATCTGTCTATATAGATCTCTCCATTCCACTGCGTTCCGGTCGAGATGACGCCGTTTTTTATTAAGGTCTCTAGAGGTTGTGGACGATGACTGATTTATTCTCCCAACTTAAAATCCTTGTAGTAATAATCTTTATCTGCATCTGTTAACTCGCGGATTACCCTACATGGGTTTCCAGCAGCAAAAACATGATCCGGAATATCTCTGGTTACAATACTCCCAGATCCGATAACCACATTCGATCCGATTTTTACGCCTGGGTTAATCACCACGTTTCCGCCAATCCAAACGCTATTACCAATCGTCACCTCCTGTGCCCATTCGTATTCCTGATCTCTTAAATGCGCATGCATGGGGTGGCCGGCAGTATAAATGGCCACATTCGGTGCAATAAAAACGCTGTTGCCAATACTTACCCTGGCACAATCTAAAATAACGAGGTTAAAGTTTGCGTAAAAGTTATCACCAATTTCAATATTGTAACCATAGTCGCATCTAAACGGAGGTTCTACATAAAACATGCTTTCTGTTTTTCCGAACAGCCTTTTTAATAACGCTTTACGCTGTTTGATAAATTTTGGCGCCAGATTGTTAAACTCGTAAACCATTTCACGGGCTTTTAATCTTTCTTTTGACAGTTCTTCGCCTCCTGCCTGATAAGCTTTACCTGCCAGCATTTTTTGTTTTTCGGTAAGTGTATTGATGTCCATTTTTGATCTGGGTTTTTGTAATTGCAACAAATGTTTTTCGCAATAATAATAAAAAACGGGACTATCGTTACCGATGCCCCGTTGTTTGTCGTGTTTTTAGTAATTTTTTACGGTCTGCCTTTGGCTAAAGCCCTTTCAGCAATTTTTACTGCTTTTTTCTCTCTCCAATGGGCATATTTTTCTTTGAACGTCATTTTAATCAAACTATCAATAGCACCGTGGGTAAACAAGCTCCAGATACTTGCTACTTTACGTGTAACCGATTGATCCCAGGCCCTTAAACTTAAAGAGAACGAACCATCCAGATATTTCATCCAGTGCCACATTCCGGTTGGCATAAACAAAGTATCGCCATGCTCTAAGAAAACTTCATAACCTTCCACACCATTCAGCGCAGGGAATTTTTTGAAATCCGGATTGGCAACATCATAATCTTCCAAAGCATAAGTGGCATTTGGCAGACAATACAATCTGTCTTTCCATTTATAATCGAATAAAATGATATGTTTTCTGCCGCCGAAGTGCGTGTGGAAAATATGCGGTAAATCGATATCATAATGTAAAAAGGTTACCGAGTTAGAGCCCCCAAAAAACATTGCCGGCATACTTTCGATAAAACCGCCCATCAAATCTTTAGGGATTTTTACATCATTGATTAAACTAGGTACTTTTTTAAACAGGTTAAAAAAGAAAATGCGCAGCTCTGTTGGCTCACGTTTAATCAGGTCGAGGTAATCGCCAAATTTCATGTGTGCTGTAGCCGCATTAATCGGTTTTGATGGGTCTGCCTTAGAGTTATCATAAAGTGGAACTTCAAGTTCGCCGCCAATTTCTTTTAAGTATTCAGTCGTCCATTTTTCTCTGGCAGGCCAGTCTTTGGTTAGGCCCCTGATTACTAACGGACGTTTAGTTTTCAGGTAATTTTTCTTAAAATCTTCGGGAGTGATGCTCTCAACGATATCAACAGGTTTTAAAATGAAACTCATGCGCTTAAAAATCGGTTATTTTTGCCGAACAACAAATGTGTAAATTTTATTTTATAAAATTGTTGTTGACAGGTAAATGTGACTAAAATCACGTAATCTAAAATTAATAAATACTTAACAATTTAATAATTAAGCCTCAACTTTATTTTTAACGATTTCGGCATAGGCGGCATCCCAAAGTTCTATCCTTTTTTGCAGCGCCCTTTCCGCCGTTTGTTCGGCTTCTATCCAAAAGGTTTCATCTTTTTCACAAAGCTTCTCCGTCATGCTGAGCGCTAAATGGCTATGGTGATCGCCATCTACTTCTATATGGCGCTCCAGGTAATATTTAAAAATGGAAACCTGATCTGGCTGGGTACTGTTCAAATCATTCACCATGCTGAAAAACATGTTTGGAATTAAATCCTCCCGGCCAAAAGTGAAACTTGCTGCCTGTAAATGCGGTTTTTCACTGTTAATGGTTTCGAAAGTAGCATTTACAAACGCTCTCGCACTTACTGGTGCCTCGGCAATTTCGAAAGCTTCATTAAAACCTTTTCCGTTTTTTAGTTCCGCTAAAAAGATTTGGATGGGCTTGGTATTTGCACCACATTGTTCCATGGCATCCAGATAAAGTTCGAAATGGCTTTTTATTTCTCCATTAGCATCCACATCCGACTCTTCGCCCGCAACAATTTCGTTGATCAATTGTCTGGTCACGGGATCGCCTACCGGGAACCAGGGTAAACTTGTACAGGTTAAGTTGATTTGCAAGGCTTTAAGCAGCGACATAAAATCCCAAACCGCGAAAATATGGTGTTCCATAAAAATGCGAAGATCTTCCAGCTCGCTAATTGCCGAATAAACCTTATGGTTAATGATCTCTTGCCTAAGCGGCTCTATTTCTTTCTGGAGTTTTATAATATTGGAATGCATATTTTTAATTAAAGAATGGTTGGATCACTTAAAGATTTAAGCGCTGTAAATGATTCGGTTTTTATGATTTTGGTAAATTCTTCTCCAGTGCATGGTTTGCTCTTTTAACTGCAAGATTTTCTTTCCACTGCATGTATTTTTCGCGATAGTTTGCTTTCATAAAGTCGTCAAATTTACGCTGTAAAGTTAAGTTATACAAGCTTTTTGCTTTCACGCCCCAGCTTTTGTCCCATGCCCTCAAACTAATCGAGAAAGATCCATCCAGGTATTTCATCCAGTGCCAGTAACCTGTAGGCATAAACAGGGTATCGCCATGCGTTAAAAAGGCTTCAATACCCTCCACCCCTTCTAATGCGGGAAATTTATCGAAATCGGGGTTTTCCACGTCATAATCTTCCAAGGCATAAGTGGCAAAAGGGATTCGATACAAGCGTTCTTTCCATTTATAATCAAATAAGATTACATGCTTCCGTCCATTAAAGTGCGTGTGGAAAATGTGTGCCAAATCAATGTCGTAATGCAAAAAGGTTACTGAGCCTTTACCACCGAAGAACATATTGGGGTAGCTATCCAAGAAACCGCCCATTAAATCTTTAGGTGCAATGTAATCTTCCAGAAGCTTGGGTGCAAACTTTATCGGGTCGAATAAAAAGATGCGTAAATCAGTCGGTGTTTCCTTAATCAGGTCTATGTAATCGCCAAATTTCATTTGTGCAGCAGATGCATTTATGGGCTTGGCAGGATCAGCTTTAGCGCTGTCGTAAAGTGGAACGGTTTTATCGCCAACAACTTCCTTCATGTATTCCATCGTCCATTTCTGGTAAGCCGGCCATTTCCTGGCCATATTTTTTATAACCAAAGGTTTGCGTGGTTTAAGATAGTTCAGCTCGAAATCTGTTCTGGAAATATCTTCAACTACATCTATCGGAGATAAATTGAATTTCATGTTAAGAAACTATTAATGGCACGAAATTAAATAGTTAACAACACTAAAATGTTACAAACAGGAAAACTTGAAAAAAAACTGACAATTCATCAAAAAAAGTCAAATGGTATAGGTTGTGTTAAAATTGATTAGCATTGTATGCTGTGCCAGGCAGAAGTTGTTAGAAATGAAAAAACGTTCTGACTTTCGCCAGAACGTTTGTGTTAATGATAAGGATATACTGAAAATATTATTTTGGCATTAAAACGGTATCTACCACATGGATTACACCATTTTTTTGGTTAACATCTGCGATGGTAACAGTACTCATTCCGCCTTTTTCATCTTTTAATACTAGTTTTTTGCCTTCCATCCAAGCCCAAAGTTTACCCCCTTCTACAGTTGTTAATTCTGCTTTGCCACCGCCAGCTTTTATTGCTTTTGCAATGGCTTTGCTATCCATTTTGCCTGCAACAACATGGTAAGTTAAGATTTTGGTAAGGGTTGCTTTGTTTTCTGGTTTAACCAGGTTATTTACCGTTCCGGCAGGAAGTTTATCGAATGCCGCATTTGTTGGTGCAAAAACGGTAAATGGACCAGCGCCTTTTAAAGTTTCTACCAGGCCTGCCGCTTTAACTGCAGCCACCAACGTAGTGTGGTCCTTTGAATTTACAGCATTGTCAACAATATCTTTGGTTGCGTACATGGCTGCACCGCCAACCATTGGATTTTTTTGAGCGTAAACCTGTGTGGTGAATACCATGGTAATTGCAGCAAATGCTGTTAAGATTAAGTTTTTCATTATTTCTAATTTTAAGTTTCTGTTATTTGATTCCATTTACGACGGCTTACAGATACTTGGTTTTTAGAAATGAAAATTATTGTTTAATTTGTTGATTGTTAGTTATTTAATTTTTATTTTTTTTATTTTGAAAAGGTGCTGTTGTGATTCTTTGGGAAGAGCAGCCCCGCTTTTTCGCTACTTTCGATGAAAAATTGAAACCGCTTCAATCGGGTTTATTTAACAAAGGTCTGTTCTTATCCTGACTCGCGATTGGACCAACCATAGCGCTATTGAAAATCGCTGGTAAACGCTAAACGCTATCCGCTAAACGCGCATCTAATTTACCTTCGCTGTCCTTACCTTTTTAGAGAAAATCTTTGGAAAAAAACGTTTCAATAATACTGCCCTGGTTTCTTTTCCACCAATATAAACCTCTTCTTTTTTGTTGCCAGCCGCTTGAACAATTTGTTTAGCACATTCTTCAGGCGTCATGGCATTTTCATGCGCTTCACCCATCATGTTGAGCGGGTTGCCATCTCCAAGAAGGGCATTGTAGGTTACATTTGTTTTGATAAAACCTGGGCAAATTATCGTGATATCGATATTTTTATCGTAAACTTCCGACCGGAGGGAATCGAAATAACCGTGCAACGCATGTTTCGATGCCGCATAGGTAGAGCGGAATTTCGTGCCAAATTTTCCTACAAGACTGCTGATCACAACGATCTGACCGCTACCATTGGCCATCATTGTGGGTAAAACGGCTTTACTGAGTGTAACTGTACCCCAAAAATTGGTGTCCATAATTTGTTGTTCCGTTTTCAGGCTGGTTGCTAAGGCCAGGCTCCGCTGGCTTACTCCTCCGCTATTGATCAATACATCTATTTTACCAAAAATACGGATTGCATCGGCAGCTTTATTTTCGAGTAAATCCGTTTCACTTAAATCGAACGGTAAAACGTGTACATTAAAGGAATTTTGGCAGTTTCCTTTCACGCGGAACAATTCATCGCGGTTTCGCCCGGAAATAATCAATTTATTGCCTGCTTTGAAATATTCATATACCAGGGCTTCGCCAATACCTGATGATGCGCCCGTAATCCATACAATTTTTGACATACTATATAATTATTGAATTAGAGCGTGATTGAATGATAAATTTTATAAAAATAGCATTCAATCACACGCTAATGCATTCCTTTAATCATTCTCAACAATAAATAGCTCAGCAGCGATATGATCGGCAAATAACTTACCATTCTCGCTTAAACAAATGTTATCTCCGTCAATCAACAGCCAGTTTTTATCTTCGAAATTTTTAAGATTGTGTTTTGTCTCTTCTAAAAAATCTTTTCCGAATTCGGTATTTATTTTTTGCAAATCAGTTCCCCACATGGTTCTGAGCGAAGTCATAATGTACTCATTAAACCTGTCGTTTAAACTTAGCTCTTCAACTACTTCGGGAAGTTTGTTATGCCCTAAAGTTTCCAGATATAACGCATTATTCGCAGGATTCATGTACCGGTTTTGGCCATTAAACCCATGTGCAGATGGGCCGATGCCGATATAATCTATACCTTTCCAATAATTGGTGTTATGCACGGCATAATGGCCTGGTTGAGCAAAATTCGCAATTTCATAGTGTTCAAATCCGGCATTTGCCAGGTTTTCCATTAAAATTACAAACTGCGCCGCACTTTGGTTATCGTTTACGGGTGTTTGTTTTTTACTTTTTATGGCATGGGCCAAAGCCGTTCGAGGCTCAACAGTTAGAGCATAGGCGGAAATATGCGGCACCTCAAGCGTAATTGCTTTCTGGATGTTATTTAGCCATTTTTGATCCGTAAGCAATGGATAACCATAAATTAAATCGAGGGTTAAGTTTTCAAAGCCAGCATCCTGACTTCTTCTGATGCAATCTTCCGCTTCACGGGCCTGGTGCGCCCTATTCATCCAGATCAGGTCTTCATCATAAAAAGATTGAATGCCGATACTAAAGCGGTTAACCGGTAATTGTTTCAGCTCTTTTAATTTCTGCGCAGTTAAATCATCAGGATTGGTTTCGATGGTAATTTCAGCATTTGCATCAACCGAAAAAGTGTGGTTAATGGCATCAAAAATCTTTTGAAGAGCGGCTTCCGATAGGATAGAAGGTGTGCCACCGCCAAGATAAATACTCCCAACCTGTCCGGTAATCCGATGCTGTTTCATTTTTATCTCCTGACAAATGGCTTCTACCATTTCATCAGCATATTTTAGCGAAGTGCTGAAATGGAAATCGCAATAGTGGCAGGCCTTTTTACAGAAGGGGATATGGATGTAGATACCGGACATTGCTGCAAAGATAGCGAAGTTAATTTTTCTTTATTGTAATAATATATTGCTTATACCCATTCCCTATGTCAATGTTTGTTTGAAATTTACTTTCGCATTTCTTTGCTGCCGTAGGCTTTTATATATCTTTTTCCATCTTTATCTCCATCCCAAATTTTTGTAACGGCCGAAATTTGGTGTGGGGGCTCATTCTGTTTAGCTTTTTGAATTAGACATGATCAGAAGTGATGCTGTTTTTACATTATTGCTAAGTTATTCATTCATCCATTTATTTTATTTAGGTAAACAGCGATTATTCGGTTACTTTTGCATCCTTAAGTTTTGATTTACAGCATGCCGAAATTTATTTTCATCCTGTTTGCGTTTACATGGTTTGCTAATTTTGTAGCAGCACAAGAAATTGCTATTCAAGAAGATAGCTTAGCCAAGAATCAATACCAGTATCGAAGATATCGCCCCGATTCGGCTACATTGGCCAGACAGCGGTATTCTACCGATTCGTTAATTCATCATACCTGGGTACTTCCTGAAAGTTTAATTAACAAAAGTGCACTTTTAGATACTATTGAAAAAGAATATCTTTCTCCGAAACTGGATTTATGGGCATGGCACAAGAAATACCAGCATCTAAAGAAAAAAGCAAATCCTTACCAGTTAGGCACTAAAATCCCTAAGGGAAACGTAGGTTTACTGGGCTTCATTTTTGGTATGCTCATCATCTTTGCCATTTTAAAAAATGCTTTTTCCAAGCAACTATCAGCAATTGTTCAAGCTTTTTTTAGTAACAGGATTTTGAATAATATCAACAAAGAAGACAACCTTTTTAGTTCGTGGCCGTTTTTGCTGCTTTTTGTGCAGTTTGGTTTCGTTTTTGGAATGTTCTTTTTTCTTGTAGCGCAGTGGAATGATATGTATCAGGCTAAAGATGGCTTTAAATTTTTCTTTAGCATATCTATCATCATTATCGTTTTTTATGCGTTAAAATTAATCATACTGCGCTTTTTGGGTTACTTATTTAATGTGCAGAAACCAATAGGAGAATATATTTCAATTTTATACCTCAGTTACTTCAATGCATCCTTGTTGTTTATCCCTTTAGTGGTTGCTTTTGCCCTCTCGCCACTTAAATATGGCTCAGTTTATATTGTGTTGGCAATCTTGTTGTTAGGCATCATTTTCGCTTTTCAGCTTTTGAGGGCAGGGGTAACGATACTTTCTAATAATAAGTTTTCTAAAATGCATTTATTTTTGTACTTTTGCGCCCTCGAAATATGTCCCGTCCTTATACTAATTAAAACGATAGGACTGTAGCAGGAAAAGGAAAAATGCAAGAAAAGAACGACTCTAGAATCCGCAAAGTAAAAAGTATTTTGGTTACTTTGCCAAAACCTGAAACAGAAAAATCTCCTTACTACGATTTGGCCAAAAAACACAACTTAAAAGTTGATTTTAGGTCTTTTATTCATGTGGAAGGTGTACCAGCAAGAGACTTCAGAAAGGATAAAATTAATCTGGCCGATTTTACGGCTGTAATTTTTACCAGCCGAAATGCAGCAGATCATTTTTTTAGAATCTGCGAGGAAATGCGTTATGAAGTGCCGGCAGAACTAAAATATTTCTGCTTGTCTGAAACGATTGCTTTGTATCTGCAGAAGTATATCCAGTATCGTAAACGTAAAATCTTTTTTGGTAAACAAACGGCCGCCGATTTAGCTGAAGTGTTGAAGAAACATGCAAACGAGAAATTTTTATATCCTTGTTCTGATGTGGCAACCGAAGATACCATGAAGTTTTTGGAAAAAAGTGGGTATAATTTTACGCCAGCGGTTTTATTTAGAACTGTAGTAAGTGATTTGTCCGACTTAGCTGAAGTATTCTACGATGTCATCGCATTTTTTAGCCCTTCGAGTATTCAATCGTTGTTTAAAAATTTCCCTGATTTCAAACAGAATAATACCAGGATTGCTGCTTTTGGAACCAATACCAGTAAAGCCTGTACCGATATGGATCTGATTGTAGATATTGCTGCCCCAACTCCGGGGGTTCCGTCAATGACCATGGCTATCGAAAATTACATCAAAATATCTAATAAATAACACAACAGGTAATTTATTATAAGTCAATACAATAAATGCGTAAATTTACTGTTAATAAGGTAATTACGCATATTATTTGAACACTTCCAAGGCAGTTGAGTAATTGTTAATCTAACATTAATTGTCTTTAAGTAATGATTTAATGTAAAATATTTGCTTTTGTAGATAATTTCTGTGATTTTTGATAAAATTGCTCCTAATCGTGCTGTGCACAACCTTAAAAATATGAAGAAAATCTACCTTCTAGCTATTGTAGGTATAACTGTAATGCTAGCTAGCTGTGGCCATGGCGGCCAAGGCGAGCTGGTTGGCGCTTATAACCGGAAATTTAAAAACGATAGAATCCCACTAGGAATGGTTTATATTCCGCCGGGTCATACACCACTGGGAGGATCGGATGAAGACATTACATTTTCTCAGAATGGGCCAAGTAGGATGACCACTATCAGTGCATTCTTCATGGATCAAACAGAAATTTCTAATGCCGAATACCGCCAGTTTACCAATTGGGTGCGTGATTCGATTGCGATTGTGATGATGGGCAACCCGCAACAATTTATGGTAACCCCAAAAGGAAATGCTGCAGCCGCGCTTGGTGGAGAAAAATACATCGACTGGAAAAAAGTTGGTCCAAATGGCGTCAACATTTGGCGTAATAAAGGTAAGGGTGCATCAGCAGCTCAAGCGAGCCAGTTAGATGGGATGTATTATTCAGGTTTAGACGCACTTCCGGGTAAGAAAGAACTTGACGTTCGTAAATTCGAATATTCATATGCCGAATTAAATATGGAGAAGGCTGCCATTGGCCATAAAGACCCAAATAGCAAGCGTCAGGATTATATCGATCGCTATACCGTTGCCATCTATCCTGATACAATGGTTTGGAAAACAGATTATTCATACTCACAAAATGATCCAATGGTGCGTGGTTATTACAATCACCCATCATATGATGATTATCCGGTGGTTGGTGTTAGCTGGGAACAAGCCAAGGCTTTTTCTCACTGGAGAACCAGATTGTACGACGGGGTTGCAACAGCAAGAAGACTACCTGTGGGATCAAGATCGGACTATAGATTGCCAGCTGAAACCGAATTTGAATATGCGGCCAGAGGTGGCAACACCAAAACGAAATATCCTTGGGGAGGTCCTTACATTAGGAATACAAAAGGATGTTTACAGGCTAACTTTAAGCCCGGTCGCGGTGATTATTCCAGCGATGGTGGTATTTATACAGTAGGTGTGAGGTCATACTTTCCAAACGATTATGGTTTGTACAATATGGCAGGTAATGTTTCAGAATGGACTTTAACCGCATATAATAAAGGTGCTAGCCCACTATTGCACGATCTGAACCCTAACTTTACTTATGATGCTGGTGCAAATGACAGCAAATACAAAAAACGTAAAGTGGTAAAAGGTGGTTCCTGGAAAGATACTGGCTATTTCTTACAAAATGCTGTAGCAACATACGAATATCAGGATACTCAAAGGTCTTATATTGGTTTTAGGTGCGTTTCATCTTACCCTGGTACCGATTTAAGACGTTAAACCAAACAAACTAAAAACTAAAGAAAAACATCAAATTTTATGGCAGCAAAAAAACAACCAGGCTGGTTACACGTAGCGATTTCATGGGGAGCAAGTATTGTAATTATCGGAGCATTATTTAAAATTCTACATATTGGTGGAATATTAGGTAATTATATGATCGGTCTTGGTCTTGGCGTAGAGGCATTTTTATTCTTTTTAACGGGATTCTTTCCACCAGAGCCAGAACCAGCATGGGAAAGGGTTTATCCTGAATTAAAAGCCGATTTTAAAGGAGATTTACCAACGGCATCTGCCAGACCTGTGGCTGCAGTAGCCCAATCATCTAATACAGCGGCTTTAGATAAAATGTTATCTGATGCTAAAATTGGGCCAGAGTTGATTGAAAGTCTGGGTACTGGTTTACGTACATTCGGTGATAAAGTTGCGGCAATTTCAAATGTTGCAGATGCATCTACAGCCACGAATGAGTTGACAGGCAAAATCAAAACCGCATCAACTGGATTTGATAACCTGAGTGCATCTTTCGAAAAGGCGACTGCCAATTTAAAAGCAATGGGCGAAAGTAATGTAGATTCTCAGGCGTACCACGACCAGGTTAACAATTTAGCGAAGAATTTATCAGCTTTAAACGCGGTTTATGAATTGGAATTACAGGATTCGAGCGCACATCTAAAATCGATGAATAAATTCTATTCAAACTTATCATTAACCATGCAAAACTTTAACGAATCGATGGAAGATTCGAAACAGTTTAAAGAAGAGGTGAACAAACTGGCTAAAAACCTATCATCGCTAAATGCAATTTATGGCAATATGTTATCGGCTATGAACGGCCCACGTGTATAATTTGTTTAGTTTTTAATTTTTAAAGAAAAGCTACATCAAACATGGCAGGCGGAAAAGAAACAACAAGGCAGCGGATGATCAATATCATGTATTTGGTATTGTTGGCCATGCTCGCCTTAAACGTATCAGATACCATTTTAGATGCATTCAAAAATATCAACGATAGTTTGGATACGTCTAAAAACAATGTAAATACAAGCATTAATCAGTTGTTTTCTGCCTTCGAAAATTCGAAGTTGAAAGAAGAGCCGGCACGTGCTCAGCCTATTTACGATAAGGCCAAACAAGCGCAGAAAGCGGCTGATGATTTAAATAATTACATTGAAAGCATCAAAAAAGAATTTACTCAGGCGGGTGATGGTATCGACCCTGAAACAGAAGACCTGGTAAATAGATCTAATCAGGATATTGCTCAGAATATCATGATTAATCAAAAGAAAGCAGATGAGTTAAAGAAGAGAATTAATGCCACCAGAGAGAAATTAATTTCTTTACTAGATCCGGCTGACCGGGCAAATGTCTCTTTCTCTCTTGAAGCGAAGGATCCGGTTAGAAAACGAAAAGGAAATTGGCAAGAAACTTACTTTGGTGAGGGAACACCACTAACAGCCGCGATGACCATTTTGACCAAACTGCAAACAGATACGAAAAATGCCGAGGCAGAAGTAGTGAAGAAATTGTTCGGAAATATGGATAAAGCACAGGTTAATTTAGATCAGTTTGCCGCAGTTGCAGTAGCACCTACTTCTTATGTAATCCAGGGTCAGCCTTATACAGCTGAAGTGTTTTTAACAGCCAGCGATTCGAGATCAACTCCTGATATTACGGTTAACGGAAATAAATTATCTGTTAAAGATGGTAAGGGAACTTATACTGGTGGTACAGGTAGTGTTGGTCAGTTTACCTGGGTAGGTACGGTACGTGTTCGCCAAACTGATGGACAGGTAAAGGAATATAAAACACAGCCACAAACCTATCAGGTAGCAAAACCATCGGCATCTGTTTCTTCAACGAAACTAAATGTCATTTATGCCGGTATTGCCAACCCGTTTACCGTTTCAGCAGCAGGGTTTCCATTAGAAAGCGTGCGTGCATCAATTTCGGGAGGTTCAATGTCTGGTAGTAACGGAAATTACAATGTGAATGTTCCGGGCAGCATGGTAGGTCAGGAAGTATCTATCAATGTATCAGCAAACAATGCAGGAAAAACCGTTAGTTTGGGCTCACAAAAATTCAGGGTTAAAGCTATTCCGGCACCTGTAGCCAAGGTTGGCGGACGTGCCGGGGGCGATATCGCTTCTGTACAGTTAAAGAGCGAAAGCGAGATTGAAGCCGATCTGGATGATTTTCCTTTCGATGTTAAGTTTAAAATACAACGTTATAAGTTAACCATTATTAAACCACGTTCAGATGCGGTTACCATTGCGGGTAGTGGCGGAAGTTTTGCTGGTGCAGTTAAAGGTGCGATCAACTCAATTACTCCCGGAACAAGGGTGTTTTTTGAAGATATTGTTTCTGTGGGGCCAGATGGTCGTCAAAGAATTTTGCCTTCGTTAGCGTTTAGTGTAAAATAAAAGAAGATGAAAAGGATTTTAAGCATTGCTATTTTAGTTTTGTTAACCGCGTTTGCTTATGCACAAAAAAAGCCGACTAAGTTAGCTCCGAAGAAAGCTGCATCAGTGGCTGCTGCTGCTGCGGTAGATACGGTGAAAGCTCCTGTTAAAACAGCTAAAAAGAAACTAAAGGTACCACCTAAAGATGGTTTTTATGCCCGTAAGGACATTGACAGTACCGAAATGGTGCCTTTGGCCGATGTGAGGGAAGAAGATGTATTTTATGCGAAAAGGATCTGGAGAGAAATTGATTTACGTGATACCGTAAATTCGCCTTTGAGATCTCCAAAATCGAGATTAATCGATGTGTTGATTGGCGCAATTAAAAAAGACGAACTAACAGCCTACTCGCCAATTGATAGTGCCTTAAACGAGGATGATGCCTTCCTTAATCCAATGTCTGCAGATTCTGCAGCTAAATCAGCTCTAGGAACAGCTGAGGTATCCAACAATAAAACCGGAACCGTTACCACAGTGGTTAATGATTTTAACCCGGAATTATTCTTGAAGTTCAGAATAAAAGAAGATTGGATTTTCGATACCAAACGTTCTATTTTCGAACCACGTATTGTAGGCATCGCACCTTTGAAGTACAATGAGGTTTCTAAACAATGGCAACCTGTATTTTGGGTATACTATCCTGAAGCCAGGGAAATTTTAACAAAGAAACGTTTGATCAATACCAATAATGATGCTTCAGCATTAAGTTTTGATGACTTCTTTATTCGCCGCTTGTTTAGCAGTTATATTGTAAAAGAATCGAATCCTGGTGATAATAAGATCAGGGATATTATTTCAAATCCTAAAGAACGGTTATACGAATCAGAAAGAATTAAAAAATCTGTTCTTGATTACGAACAGGGTCTTTGGGAATACTAATTTTAGGAAAAGCGCTGATGAAAATCGGCGCTTTTTTGTTTGCGGAGAATTCCTTTCTCCTCGCCGTCATTTCCAGCGAAGTCGAGAGAAATCTATCTTGGGATAGATTTCTCTAGCATATCGTCAACCTGAACTTGTTTCAGGGTCTTTCATGCGAGATAAATCTCTCCCGGCCTGTGCGGGCAGGCATTCCACTGCGTTCCAGTCGAGGGCGATTCTTTTATAGAAATTGTCATCATAGATGTACCGAAGGCTCTTTTAACAAATTTATTAAAATATTCTTCACTGCGTTCAGAACTGACATCATAGCATAATGCAAAAGCGGTAATCCAAACTTATGGATTACCGCTTTACATTTAATAACTAACTAGCCTATTACTGATTGTCAGTAGCAGCCTCTAATACATTTTGGATTGATGTAGATACATTTGATAAAAAATCATATCCTGTTGCAGATTCAATTGAATCAACGGTAGTACGGAATGTTTTCCAGTTGGTGTTTAAGCCGTTTGTATTTGGCATGTTTACCGCAATTACCCTTGTAGAAGAGGTAATCCTGCTTAAGTCGTTATTTCCGCTCGGTAGTACCACAATAACTTTCCATGTATTTGAGGGTACGTTAATACGTCCGTTATCAATGGTAAACGTAGTGCCACCATTGCTTCCTGTGCCGCCAGAACCATAAGAGCCACAAATGATGTAAACTTCGTTACCTGCGGTAACCAGCGAGCGGGTATAGTTTTCAAGGTCGGCCCAAGGCCCCTGGTTGTTATTAGGTGCCTGAGGCATCATGTTGGTCATTAAAAAAGTAGAGGAGTTTGACGTTGCAGAAGCAGTTCGATCCGCTGATGGGCAGTTATGACCGCGATCGAAACCTGAACCTGAATAACTGCTGCTTGATACCTGATACCAACCTGAAGGTAAAGTATTGTCGGCTCTGAAATCATTTTGTCGTGAATTCGAACCTAAATCAGACGATCCGATGTGCCAGCTCACCCAGTTTGGGGTAGCCCGGCTTCTGCTGTAAGAACTTGTATAATATGTTTTTTCCATCAGGTAATTTTCAGGTGAAGACGTACTTGCAACAGCATTACTTGGATTGCCCAGTAACAGGTTGCTGTCATCTCCAGGATTGGTTGGTGGAGGATTTGTTCCACCGTTACTAGTTGAAATACTGAAATCGTCGATATTGATACGGGCAGTACCTCCAATGATTTTACGGATCTGGAAACGAACATCTCCGGAAATGGCTACATTAAAAGTTTCAGTGGTCAAAGTAGCTGAGCTGGTGCTTATGGTATTGCCGGTTTGTTGCCAGCTTGAGCCACTATCGGTGGAGTACCAAAGCTGCCATGTACTGTTAGCATCAGTACCGTATTTGGCGTGGGCGACGGTCACCACATCTGCTCCATTTACATTGAAATTCATGCTTAGTACGCCTGTATTGCGGATACGTACAGATTGACTGCCATTCTTAGCATCTGCAGCCAGATTTCCAATCAGCGCATCGTTAAGGCTCCAGCTTCCGCTATTTAAAGTTACCGACCCAGCTGTATAACTTCCTTTGGAACCCGATTCGAAGGTTTCAGGGAAACCTGCAGCTACTGCCTGGGTACTGGCAGTAGCTGCTTTACTATTTAACTTTTGTTCGAATAGACTTTTGTCTGGCGGTGTTTGGTTGTCTTTTTTACAGGCGGCCAGGCCAAGGCATAAAACGGCCAATAAGCTTAATTTTTTTAATGCTTTCATTGTTTTAGGATTATTTAATGGATGTGGGAAATTTTTAGGTTTCGATAGCAAAAGTTTCGATCACAATACAGGTACCATCTGGTAAGTAACCTGCAATAAGCACAGGAATCCGGCTGGCACCTTCTACTCTGACTACTGTGATATTGGATAGGTTTTGCTTCAAAAAGGCGTAGAAATCGGCGATTTTGCCTGCATTTTCGACCATTGGCGCATCGGCTTTATCAACACTTGATGTCAGTTGCTCAAAAAAGGCGGCTTGATCGATTTGTTTTAAATTGGAAGGATCAGACTTGTACTGGATGGCAATTTTCTGCAAAAGTTCTGCAGGGGTAATTATGCCCCAATCTGCTGCTTTAAAAGGGCTTTCAGATTCGGTAAAATACCACACGCCAAGCAAAAGTTTGCTTATGGTGACCAAGATGTTGTTATTCATGTAAATAGGGATGTTTTTTACGAGTATTAACGACCCTAAATTAAAGAAAAAGGATTTGAGTATTATGCAATCAAGATTAACAAAGTGTTAACATTTTTACAGCGGCACCTGCTATTTATTTAATGGCAGATTTATGCCTCTCTAAAATGTGCGAGCAGGGTAGCTACCTGTTTTTTGTTGAGTACTGCTGAAAGTTCTTTTTCTGTAGCTTCTTTGATCTTTTTAACCGATTTAAAATGCGTTAACAGTTTATCTGCAGTCGTTTTTCCGATACCTTCAATCTGTTCAAGCTCGGTTTTAAGTGTGCCCTGGTCGCGTTTCTTGCGGTGAAAGGTAATTCCAAAACGGTGGGCCTCATCACGCAATTGTTGTATCACTTTTAAGGTTTCAGATTTTTTATCTAAGTACAGTGGAAAGGAATCGCCGGGATAGAACAATTCTTCCAATCGCTTGGCAATACCAATTACTGTTACCTTGTTCTCTATCCCTAATAGTTTTAAACTCTTCATGGCTGATGAAAGCTGCCCTTTACCACCATCAATGATGATGAGCTGAGGCAAAGTCTGGTTTTCATCCAACATCCTTCTGTAACGACGAAAAACAGCCTCTTCCATGGTCGCAAAATCATTGGGACCCTCAACCGTTTTCACATTAAAATGGCGGTAATCTTTTTTGGATGGTTTGGCATCTTTAAATACCACAATTGCTGAAACCGGATATTTTCCCTGAAAGTTAGAATTATCAAAACATTCTATATGCTTTGGAAGCTGCGTTAAACGCAGATCTTTTTGCATGGTGGTTAAAATCCGATCAGTACGTAAATCAGGATTCAGCTTTTCATATTGGTTAAGCTTCTCTTTCTTAAAGAACAGTACATTCTTTTGCGAGAGTTCTAAGAGTTTCTTCTTTTCGCCCAGTTTGGGAACTGTAAATTTTAAACTTTCATCTTCCAAAGAAGGCTCGAATGGAACAATAATTTCTTTGGAGGTACTGTTAAATTTAGTTCTGAACTCCAACATCGCCAGGGTTAAAATTTCATCATCACTTTCGTCCAATTGTTTTTTAACCTCAATGGTCTGTGTTTGGATAATTGTTCCATTCATTACCTTTAGGTAGTTCACAAAGGCATAACGTTCATCTGATGCAATGCTTACTACATCAACATTGGTAATCGCACTGTTTACCACTGTCGATTTGCTCTGGTATTTTTCCAGTACTTCCAATCTCCTTGCATACTGATGCGCAAGTTCGAAGTTCAGGTTCTCTGATGCCGACTTAATAACCCCTTTAACATCGCGGATGACATTTCCGATTTTACCGTTCAGGATTTCCTTAATCTCGCCAATATTTTTATCATAATCGGCTTCAGTCTGGTAGTTTTGGCAAGGACCTTTGCAGTTGCCAATCTGATATTCGAGGCAGACTTTAAATTTGCCTTCATCTATATTTTTCTCCGTTAGGGGTAAATTACAGGTGCGTAAAGGGTAGGTTTCTTTAATCAGATCCAAAATGGTATGCATCATGCCTATGGAGCCGTAAGGGCCGAAATAAGTAGAACCATCTTTTATCACTTTACGTGTCCAGTAAATGCGGGGGAAATTCTCATTTTTTACGATAATCCAAGGGTAGGTTTTATCGTCCTTTAAGTTGATATTGAATTTAGGCTGATGCTTTTTAATCAGGCTGTTTTCCAATAACCAGGCATCAATCTCTGTATCCACAATAGTGAAAGTAATTTTCCTGATCTTGGATACCAATACCCTGGTTTTGCCATTAAACTGGTTCCTGTCGCTGTTAAAATACGAACCTACACGGTTACGCAGGTCTTTTGCTTTACCAATGTACATGAGCTTTCCATCGGCGTCCCAATACTGGTAAACACCGGGTTTATGTGGAATTGCGGTTAATGCTGTTTTATGGTCGAAACTGCTCATGATTACAAAAATAGGATTCGGAAGCGGAAATTTTGATTAAATAATCCGATTTAGTACAGGTGTGATTTGGGCGTGCCCCCTAAGCTGCGCAAAGGGTCAGGCTATCCGTTACAATCTTTTGCTGCGTTTTCGCTACGCTCAACATTGCAGCAAAAGGATTTCCACTGCTATCCTTCACGCAGGAGCTGAGCATTAAAATCCCAACTTCTCGTCCAATTCACTGGTACCTTCTTCCTGCTGCTGATACTGGTTACAATCAAAAGTAATGGAAACACCTGATTTTGGCGCTTCGAAATCGGCATGACTAATTTTTAAAGCCGGATTGGCATAAACTCTTTTTATAAATCCTGCAAAAATTGGTAAAGCAGTATTCGCACCTTCACCCTGATTGGTACTGATAAAGTGGAAAGCCCTGTCTTCACAGCCTGTCCAGATACCGGTTACCAGTTGTGGGGTTATGGCCATAAACCAACCGTCGGAGTTGTTTTGCGTGGTACCGGTTTTGGCTCCAATTGGTGCATTCACCTTATATTTATAATTTAATCTCGATCCGGTTCCGTTGGTCACCACACCTTTGAGCATCCGTGTCATTACATAAGCCACTTCCTCGCTCATAATTGGTTTTGGTATTTCCTTTTGAGAAAACAATACCACCCCGTTTTTATCTTCAATCCTTA
>Ga0182008_10000382_pt1 | contig 34328 bp, 23 predicted proteins | sample Sormic07211129_1_FD_120482 | JGI IMG/M metagenome (GOLD analysis project Ga0182008, IMG submission 120482) | Rhizosphere microbial communities from Sorghum bicolor, Mead, Nebraska, USA - 072115-129_1 metaG | ecosystem: Host-associated > Plants > Roots > Rhizosphere | place: USA: Nebraska...
GCCTTTTGAGGCACCGGTGACCAGCCAAACTTTTCTTGTCTTCATAGTTTAATATCTTTAGATAGATCAAAATTACACAGGGTGAGACCCTTGTTCTGTACGCTAATCAAACTAATGCTTGCAAAATTCAAACAATTACCAGGGTATTGTATGTTTAAGAGTTATAGTTTAGAGGTATCGAAATGGCTAAAACAGAAAATTCCCATATTCCAATGATCGGAGCAGAAGTATTTATCGAACCCGGACAAAGCCCGGAGGAGATCGATATATGGTTTCAGCAACTTCAGAAAAATGGGATGAAGATCACCCGGATCAGAATGTTCGAAAGCTATATGCATAAAGCAGATGGTAGCTGGGATTTTAGTTTGTTTGATACAGCTTTCAGGGCAGGGGAGAAATATGATATAAAGATCTACGCTAATCTTTTTCCAGCAACAGATTTTACCGACGTTGGAGGATTTAAGTTTCCTAAAAGTGAGGCAAACCTAGGCCAGATTTCCAATTACATCCAGCACCTTGTGCCACATTTTAAGCAATATGCTTCTTTATATGGATGGGTGCCAATTAATGAACCGGGTTCTGGTGTACTCCCAGAAGATGAATATAGTCTGAAAAGTTTTGAAGACTGGAAAGCAAGAGAGATCAAAGAATTGTACAACAGCCAGGGCTTTACGATACTTGATTTTAGAAAGGAAAAATTCCTGCTTTATTATAACACCTGGTTTCTGAGCTGGCTCACGCAGGAGATCCATTTATATGATCCGGGTGCCCGAATTCATGTCAACAATCACGCGATCTTTCAGCATGCTGCTGAATATGACTTTCCACAATGGAGAAGTTTTTTGAGCAGTCTTGGAGGTTCAGCGCATGCGAGCTGGCATTTTGGTTATTTTAGCCGTCACAAGTATGCTGTAGCCATGTCTGCCAATTCCGAAATCCTGCGTTCAGGTGCAGGTCCACTTCCCTGGCTGATGACCGAGTTGCAGGGGGGGAATAACATCTACAGTGCTTTTAATCCACTTTGCCCTACCCCCGAAGAAATCGCTCAGTGGTTGTGGATTACGATAGGTTCAGGTAGTAAAGGTTCTATATTCTGGTGTCTTAATCCCAGACGTTCCGGGTTTGAAGCAGGAGAATGGGGGATGTTGGATTATTTAAATGAACCATCCTGCCGCATGAGGGCTGCTTCGGAGGTGATCAACGTGATCAATGAGCATGCTGATTTTTTTTCTGAAGCCAAGGTCGCTGAGTCAGGAATCCATATCCTTTATACCAGGGAATCGCTGTGGATAGAACAGGCATTACAGGTGAAAAGCGATAGCACTGAGCCCGGTCGTGATATAGGGGGTGTAATGAAATCTGCCCTGGCCTGGTTTGAAGCCATCACTGAAATGGGGGTGTCTCCTGGTTTTAGAGAAATTGGTGAATTTGACTTTACACGCAAGGATTATACTGGTGAGGTTATTATCCTGGCTCAGCAGATCAGTATTCCGTCCAGGTACTGGACTGCATTGGAACACTTTGTAGAAAGAGGGGGGCATCTTATTGCTGAAGGACTAACAGCCTACTACGATGAAAATGCTTTTGCCCTGATGGGTAAAGACTTTCCATTTCAAAAGCTGTTTGGCGGGCTAATTAAAGAGTTTATCTTAAAGGACAGGCTTTTCGAAATAGAGGTTGAAGGCCATACGCATATCGCGCACCTGTGGTACGGTATCATTCATCCGCTTACCGGACGAGCTATTGCCGTGGATGGAGAAGAAGTCCTGGCTTTAAGGAATACTTTTGGACAAGGAAAAGTGCTCTGGATACCTTCCCTGATCGGGCTGGGCTCAAGAATTACCGATAATTACCATTCACTGGTGTTGTTGTTGAACAGAGAGCTTGGGCATATACTGGATAAACAGGTTTTTCGCTTTAGCAAGCAACAACCGGGCTTACTGATGAAAACCTTACAAAATGGGAAGGATTATCTGAGTATACTGATTAATAAATCTCAGGAAAGTCAGGACATCAGTATCCAGGGCGGAGAAAACCTTAAACCCATTCTATGGTATGCCAATAAAAATGGAACAGTGGCCTCCTCAGATCAGATCCAGATCAACCGGGAAGAAACGCTGCTTATAAGGTGGATGTCATACTCAGATTAAAATGTTTTAATGTCGGTTAGAATACGTAAAAACCGATCTATCTTTGAAAAAAGATGGCTATGAACATTTTATTAATAGAGGACGAACCTAAAGTCGCCGCCTTTATAAAAAAGGGCTTAGAGGAACAATTGAATAACGTTTCTGTGGCCTATGATGGGAGTGTAGGCTGTAAAATGGCATTGGAAAATGACTATGACTTAATTATTCTTGATGTTGTCTTACCACATATTAATGGAATGGAAGTTTGTAAACTGGTGCGGCAGCTAAAAAAGGAAGTGCCTATTTTAATGCTTTCCGCATTAGATACGGTTAATGACAAAGTTCAGGGCCTGGAAAACGGAGCCGATGACTATTTGACCAAACCTTTTCATTTTGAAGAATTACTGGCACGGATTAAAGCCCTGAATAGAAGAAAAGATCTGGTTTTACCAGGAACAATTTACCAGGTAGGTGACCTGGAAATGGACTGTTATAAAAAAACAGTTTCCAGAAAAGGGAAGATCATCCTGCTTTCCGCCAAAGAATTTACTTTACTGGAGGTCCTGATGGCCAATAAAAACCGGGTTCTATCCCGCATTTATATTGCTGAAGCCGTATGGGGAATTTCTTTTAACAGAGGGACAAATCTCATTGATGTATACATTAATTATCTGCGTTCTAAAGTAGATAAAGGCTATGAAAAGCAATTGATCCACACCGTAATAGGGATGGGTTATATCATTAAAGATCAATAAATAAAAAATCAACGGCATGAAATTCAAGAACTCTTTATCTCTACAATTCACCTTCATGTTCGCGTTTTTAATGCTGGTGGTTTTAAGCGGTATCTATGTGATCGTAGAACATAACCGTTCAGTTTCCTTTTACAATAAACTCGATGAACGGGCTGTTGTAGCCGCGCAATTCTATTTTGCAGAAGACAACCTCTCCATTAAAATGTTCGATCAGGTGACCAAGAAGTTTCCTCAGTCTTTATCCCGGGAATCCATCAGCATTTACGACGATCAATTTGAACCCAAATTCATGCCGGAAGATTCTATAAAATGGAAATTGTCCTTTTTAAAGCAGATCGTAAGAAAGAAGACGATACATTTTGTTTCCGGTGACCGACAGGTGTCAGGACTTTATTATCCAGATAATTCCGGAAATTTTATAGTTGTCGTTTCCGCTGTCGACGAACCTGGTTTTTACGATATGCACCAACTCAGGCTGATCATGTCTGTTTTTTTTGTGGCCTCTCTTTTTATCACCTTTTTTATCGGGCGAATATTTGCCAATATTTCCCAACGACCAATCGTGAATATGACCGGTAATTTAAAAAGGATCCGGGCATCCAATCTTCATATGAGGCTGCCTTTAAGAAGGGCGAAATCTGACGATGTTGACCATTTGTCTCTAACCATCAACCAGCTTCTGGAACATCTTGAGCAATCTTTTGAAAGCCAAAAATCCTTTGTGGCCAATGCCTCTCATGAACTCCGGACTCCGATTACTTCTATTTTGGGAGAAGCAGAGATCACTTTAATGAAGGAACGTGAGCCTGAAGAATATCAAAAAGCACTGACCGAAATTGTAACCAGTGTGGAACGGCTTAACCACATCATTAATAGTCTGATGGAGCTGATGCAGACCAATCTCGATCATAAGGATTTTCAGAACATTAGGGTCAGTGAGCTGATGTGGGAAATTGCAGATGAATTATCTGTAAAAAGAACATCGGAACATATACCGGTAAACTACATAATTCCATCCGGTCTTGCCGATATTGAACTGACTGGGAACAGGCGCTTGCTGTTCATTGCGATCAGTAACATATTGAAAAATGCAGTCAAGTTTTCGGAGGGAAAGATGGTGACCTGTGAAGTGACTTATTTTAACCACGGTATCCTGATTACGGTTACTGATAAGGGAATCGGGATCAGCGAAGCAGACCTCCATAAAATTCTGCAACCCTTTTACCGCTCGGCAAATGCCTTGAAATATCCAGGTTATGGAATAGGCTTGTCATTGACCAATAATATTGTCCGCTTACATAACGGGACATTAAAAATCAGATCAAAATTGGACGAAGGAACCAGAGTTACGCTCTTTTTCCCCAGCCAGTAGATGTTTGAATGGAAGACATTAAAGAATTCTAATCAACTTCTAACCCCTCTCTAACCCTAAACTAAAGCCCTCTTAATACCGGTCATGTAGCTTTGTTTGCAAAATAACAAAGATATGTACCTTAAAATAGTTCGTGTACTTTTGGTCTCCATGATTCCTTTGCTGATCACCTGTAACCGTGTTCATGCACAAGGAGGGGGCAGAGAAATATTGCCTCTCAGTATTCAGGAAGCTGAAGCACTTTTCCTTAAAAATAACTTAAGCCTGCTTGCCGGACAATATGCCATAGACAATGCGAGGGCCCAGATCATCACTGCAAAATTATTTGACAACCCACAGTTCAGTATCGAGAACATTCTGTACAATCCGCAAAGCAAGAAGTTTTTTGATATGAGCCACGACGGCGGACAGTTTGGCGGGAGCATTAGTCAATTGTTCCAAACTGCAGGAAAACGCAATAAGAACATCAGGCTGGCAAAAATTAGCGTCCAGGAGGCCGAATATAATTTCTTTGATCTGCTTAGAACCTTAAGATATACGCTGCGAAGTGATTTTTATAAAATCTATTTCCAGGAACAATCTGCAGCCGTTTACACGGCAGAAATTAACTCACTGTCTAAAACCTTAAGTATTTTTCGCCAGCAATACGCCAAAGGAAACATTGCGGAAAAAGAAGTGCTGCGGATTCAGTCCCAACTGTATTCTCTACAGGCCGAGCTTAATGACCTGAAGGATGCCATTGATGATGTGCAAAGTGAATTTAAACTCCTGATCCGGGGCAACCCTAAATCCGATGTAAAACCACAAGTTTCCTTTAACTTCGATGGTAAAGATGTTGTGGAGCAGGTTCCATATCAAAAACTTCTGGATTCTGCTACGGCCAATCGTTACGATCTGAAAGCAGCCCATTCTGCCCTGGAATACAGTAACCTGAACCTGAAGCTGCAAAAAGCAATGGCCATCCCAGATGTGAATCTTTCCCTTACCTATGATAAACAAGGCAGTTTTGTCAGAAACTATAATGGTTTAGGAATTAGCATACCGATTCCACTGTTTAACCGGAATCAGGGGAACATCAAGCAGGCAAAAATTGCAATTGAAAGTAGTAAAGCGGGCCTGCAGCAGCAACAAGACCAAATAGAAAGTGACCTGGATAATGCCTATCAGGGTGCACTCCGCCTGGAAGTTTTGTATAATAGTTTTGATCCTAAGTTTAAAACAGATTTTAACCACCTGATCGAAGAAGTATCCAAAAACTATGAAAAGAGAAACATCAGCTTACTGGAGTTTCTTGACTTCTATGATTCCTATAAAACAAATACCATTCAGCTCAATAACCTTCAACTCAACAGGATCAATTCTCTGGAGCAGTTAAATTTCGTTACCGGCACCCCAATTTTCAACAAATAATTATTTATGTTATGTCTAACAGATCAACAATAACAGCTGTTGTAGTGGCTTTAAGCGTGTTCATATTGAGTATCCTTCAAAGCTGTACAAGAAAAGAGAAACCAACTGCAGATGCAGACAACAAATTCCGGATTACAGAGAAATTGCTCAATGAGCTGGTGCTGGATACCGTTCAGGAAAACAGTGCAGTTTCTGAGATCGGTTTGACCGGAGTGGTGGCTCCTGATGAGAACAAAATGGTTAAGATTTTTCCACTGGTGAGCGGGATTACGCAAGACGTTCATGTCCAGCTCGGCGATGTGGTACAAAAGGGACAGACGCTGGCCTCTATGCGCAGTGTAGAGATTGCAGGCTTTACAAAAGATTTGATTGCTTCTCAGGCAGACCTGAGAAATACCAAACGGATCCTGCAATCCACACAGGACCTTTATCAAAGTGGTTTAGCTTCAGAGAAAGACCTGGAACAAGCCAGATCAGATTATGAGAAAGCGGCAGCGGAAAGTAAAAGGGCAGGTTCAGTCATGTCTATTAACAAAAGCAATGGAAGGGGATATGAAATTAAGACGCCGATAAGTGGTTATATTGTGGAGAAAAACCTGACAGATAACATGCAGGTAAGGGCAGACAATAGTCAGAACCTGTTCACTATTGCCGACCTCTCCACCGTCTTTGTACTGGTTAATATTTATGAATCGGATATCTCGAAGGTACAGACCGGATATCCGGTTAAAATTACAACACTGTCTTATCCCGATAAAATTTTCACAGGTAAAATAGATAAGGTATACAGTATGATCGACCCGGACAACAAGGTAATGCGGGCCAGGGTAAAAATAGACAATCCCGGAAATCTGTTGAAACCACAGATGTTTGCCAGGGTGAGTATCAGCGCGAGTTCAGGAGAGGAAATGCCTGCCGTACCCCTACGTGTACTGATCTTTGACAATGACCGCAATTATGTATTGGTGAGAGACGGAAAGGAACATGTCAGAATACAACCCGTTACCGTAGCCAAACAGGTGGAAGACAAGGCATACATCAGTAGCGGGCTTAAAGCCGGCGATCAGCTGATCGCTTCCCGTCAGCTCTTTTTATATGAGTCTCTGAAAAACTAGCTGATTCCTTAATCCGTAAAATTTACAAACATGAATAAAGTAATAAAAAATGTACTGGACTTTTCCCTTAAGAACAAGTTCTTTATATTCTTCATGACCTTCCTGCTGCTCATTGCAGGCTATATCAGCTTCAAAAAAATAAGTATTGACGCTTTTCCGGATGTGACCAATACCTCTGTGACAATCATTTCCCAATGGCCGGGCAGGAGTGCTGAAGAGGTGGAAAAATTTGTCACCAGGCCGCTGGAGATTGCCATGAACCCAACGGAAAAAAAGAGCTCTATTCGTTCTTCTTCGCTGTTTGGCCTTTCTGTAGTTAAAGTCACTTTCGATGATGATGTAGACAATGCATTTGCGAGGATGCAGATCAATAATCACATTGCCGATGCAGATCTTCCCGATGGCGTAAAACCAGACATACAACCTCCATATGGCCCTACAGGCGAAATCTTTCGCTATACCTTAACCAGCAATAAAAAATCGGTCAGGGAATTGAAGACCCTCGAAGAGTGGGTGGTAGAAAGAGAGATCCGTTCGGTTCCGGGTGTCGCCGATGTGAACAGTTTTGGCGGGCAAACCAAAGCTTATCAGATCACCATAGATCCCCAGAAAGCTGTTCAATATGGTGTTACCCCTCTGGAAATGTTCGATGCAGTTTCAAAAAGCAATGTCAATGTAGGTGGAGATGTCATCCAACAAAGTGGCCAGGCCTATGTCGTGCGCGGAATTGGTTTACTGAACAATATCGATGAGATCAAAAACATCATTGTTGACAACATTAAAGGAACTCCCGTTTACGTAAAGAATGTAGCAGAGGTTACAGAGTCCAGTCTGCCGGCACTTGGCCAGGTAGGAAGAGATAAAGATCCTGACGTGGTTGAAGGTATCGTGGTGATGCGTAAGGGAGAAAATCCGAGCGAGGTGATCAGGAATTTGAAAGTAAAGATCGAAGAACTCAATTCCAGTATCCTCCCCGATGATGTGAAGATCAACACTTTTTATGACCGGGAAGACCTGGTGGATTTTGCTACACATACTGTGATGCACAATATGTTGGAAGGGATCATTTTTGTGACCCTGATTGTTTTCCTTTTCATGGCCGACTGGCGCACGACAGTTATTGTGGCGGTGGTGATTCCTCTTGCCCTTTTGTTTGCCTTCATCTGCCTAAAACTGAAAGGAATGTCAGCGAATTTGCTGTCTATGGGGGCTATTGATTTTGGGATCATCATAGACGGGGCAGTGGTGATGATGGAAGGTATCTTTGTGGTACTGGATCACCGGGCTCAGAAGATTGGTATGGAGCGGTTCAACAAGCTCAGCAAACTGGGCATGATTAAAGAAGCCTGTCTGGTCAACGGAAAAGGAATCTTTTTTGCCAAGCTGATCATTATTACAGGCCTGTTGCCCATTTTCAGTTTTGAAAAAGTAGAAGGTAAAATGTTCTCACCACTAGCCTGGACATTGGGCTTTGCATTACTGGGGGCACTCATCCTGACCTTTACACTGGTACCGGTAATGGCCAGTGTGTTGCTGAAAAAGAATGTACGGGAAAAGCATAATTTTTTTGTAGCCTGGCTTACCCGTAATTCCATGAAACTTTTCGGGCTATGCTTTAAGAACAGGAAAATTGCCTTTCCTATAGCTATCCTGATATTGGTTATTGGACTGTTCTGCTTCCGTTTTCTGGGAACAGAATTCCTCCCGCAATTGAATGAAGGATCTATTTATGTCAGGGCAACAGGACCTTTAAGTACTTCGCTCGATGAGTCTGTGAAACTGGCCAATGATATGCGTAAGATCTTCCTGGGTTTTGAGGAAGTAAAACAAGTCATTTCCCAAACTGGAAGACCAGATGATGGAACGGACGCCACCGGATTTTATAATATTGAATTCCACGTAGACCTGCATCCACAAGATGAATGGAAACGGAAGGAGACCAAGGCACAGCTCATCGAACGCATGCAGCAAAAACTCAAATACTTTCCGGGAATAGACCTGAATTTTTCCCAGCCCATTTCAGATAATGTAGAAGAAGCAGTATCCGGTGTTAAAGGCTCTATTGTGCTTAAGCTTTTTGGTGATGACCTTAAATTTATAGAAGGACAGGAAGAGAAGATCTTTAAGATCATGAAAGAGGTTAAGGGTATCGAAGACCTCGGTATAATGCGCAACCTTGGGCAGCCCGAACTCCAAATCAACCTGAATCAGGAAAGAATGGCCTTGTATGGGGTGACTACGGCGGATGCCAACGCAGTGATTGAAACGGCTATTGGGGGTAAGGCTGCAACCCAGATCTACGAAGGGGAACGGAAATTTGATCTTAGAATCCGTTATCCTGAGAGCTTTCGGAATGATGCTGCAGCAATTGGCGATTTAAGGGTGCCTACGCTATCCGGGAATAAAGTGCCTTTACGCGAGATTGCAAGTATTCAGCGAAAGATTGGGCCAAGTATGATCTATCGTGACAAACATAAAAGATATGGAGCCATTAAGTTCTCCGTTAGAGGAAGGGATATGGGCAGTACAATTAAAGAAGCGCAGGAAAAAGTAAATGCAGCTATCAAATTGCCAAAAGGCTATTCTATGGAATGGGCGGGTGATTTTGAAAATCAGCAGCGGGCAACAGAAAGGCTTACACAAGTGGTACCGATCAGCATCCTGATCATCTTCTTTATCCTGTTCATCTTATTCGGGACGATTAAAGACTCTTTATTGGTGCTCAATAATGTTCCTTTCGCCATTATCGGCGGAATCTTTGCTCTGATGATTACCGGTATCAACTTTAGTATTTCTTCAGGAATTGGATTTATTGCCCTGTTTGGTATTTGTGTGCAAAATGGCGTAATTCTTATCACAAAATTCAAAGCCAATATCCAGGAAATGCGCCACCATCCGGAATGGACCTTTACTGACGCATTAAGACTGGGTGTGGAAAGTCGGATTCGTCCGGTGATCATGACGGCGATGATGGCTGCCATAGGATTGCTTCCTGCGGCCATGTCCACAGGTATTGGTTCTGAAACCTCTAAACCATTGGCAACCGTTGTGATCGGAGGCTTGATTTCGGACACCGTATTTAATTTATTTATCTTTCCGATTGTCTTCTACTGGGCTTACCGCAAAAGTGTATCCGGATCAAGTCAAAAGGTGCTAAAATAGACCATCACCACAAAATAGTAAGAAATCCCTGTACAGTGATGCACAGGGATTTTTTTGTTAACTTCGCTGCTTAACTAACAAATAGACTTATTATGAAAAGAACAGCCTATCTGTTGCTGCTGGCAATGTTACTCTCTTTTGCCGGTTCAGTGAAAGCAGATGAAGGGATGTGGATCCCGATGCTTATAGGGAAGAACTATGAGCAAATGAAAAAGCAGGGTTTTAAACTCACCGCACAAGATTTGTACAATGCCAACGGGTCCTCCCTCAAAGATGCTATCGTACATTTTGGCGGATTTTGTACCGGAGAGATCGTGTCAGATAAAGGTTTAATCTTTACCAATCATCATTGCGGTTATGATGCCGTTGCTTCAAATTCTACACCTGAAAACAACATTTTGGATAACGGTTTCTATGCCAAAAATTATGGAGAAGAAAAACCGATCAATGGTCTTTTTGTTCGTTTCCTGAGAAGGATGGAAGATGTAACAGCTAAAGTTAATGAAGCAACAAAAGGGTTGAGCGGTGCTGAAAAAGCAGCGAAAATGAATGATGCCTTTACGGCCATTGCAAAAGCAGCGGTAACAGGCCCGACAATTGAAGCCAACGTTAAAGATTTTTACAAATCCAACCAGTTCATTCTTTTTGTTTATGAACGCTTTGATGATGTTCGTTTGGTCGGTGCTCCACCACAAAGCATTGGTAAATTTGGAGGTGATACAGACAACTGGGAATGGCCACGTCAAACAGGAGACTTTTCAGTGTTCCGTGTATATGCAGGTAAAGGAAATGTTCCGGCTAAATATGATGTAGCCAACACACCTTATACGCCAAAAAAATTCTTACCAGTTTCTATCAAGGGTGTTCAGAATGGAGATTTCTCTATCGTATACGGTTATCCTGGGCGTACCGACAGGTACCTGACTTCTTATGGAGTAGATCTGGCAACGGAAAAGGTAAATCCAACCATTGTTAAGCTTCGCGATATCCGCCTTAAGGCCTGGAAAGAAGAAATGAACAAAAGCGTGGATACCCGTTTAAAATTATCTTCTGAATATGCCAATATTGCTAACTACTGGAAATACTATATCGGACAAACAGAACAACTGAAAAGATTAAAGGTTTCAGACTCCAAAAGAAGAGAAGAAAAATCCTTTACAGAATGGGCGGCACAGAAAACCGAATTTGCCGGTTTAATGGAGCAGTATGACCAGATCTACAAAATGCTCGAACCGATTGCTGTGCAGAGAACCTATATCAATGAAGGCTTCCTGGCTTCTGCTTTCGTACCCAACACCATTAGTTTGGGTAATGCATTGATTGCCATGCAGCAAAAGAAAGATGATGCCGCTTATGTTCAGCAGCTACAGGGTCGATTGGGTAAAGCAGTGGAGAAGTATAACTCTACCTATAATGAAATTGCAGATAAAAAGATCCTGGCTAAAATTCTGGCTTCTTTCTATACGGATGTACCTGTAAAATCACAACCTAAGTTCTACGCAGAGATCGCAGAAAAATACTGGACAGGAAATCCTGAAACTACTTTTGAGAAATTCGCAAATTATCTGTGGGAGAACAGTAACTTCATCAAACCGGAGAAATTGGCTGCATTTATTGCTTCTAATCCTTCTGCCGATGCGGTGAGGAAAGATCCGGCCTATGCCTATGCCGTGAATCTGATTCCGGCAGACTATGTAAAGAATAATTTTGGTTCCGTTGTGTCTGATTTTGAAAGTAAAAAAGCAGAACTGGACCATTTATATTTGAAAGCCATCCTGGAAAAGAATAAGGATAAATTGATGTATCCTGATGCCAATTCCACCATGCGCTTGTCTTACGGCAACGTACAGAATTATTCACCTAAAGATGGAATGACCTATAATACGACTACAACAATAGAAGGTATTATGCAGAAATACATCCCTGGTGACAGTGAGTTTGATCTGCCGGCTTCTTTAATTGAAAACTACAATAAGAAGAATTTTGGACAGTATGGAAACGACGGAACACTGACAGTTGGTTTCATTACCAACAACGACATTACTGGTGGTAACTCCGGATCTCCTGTGATCAACGGTAACGGAGAGCTGATCGGTCTTGCTTTTGACGGAAACTGGGAAGCTATGAGTGGTGATATCGCTTTCGACAAGAAGTTCAAACGCACCATTTGTGTAGATGTACGTTATGTGTTATGGTGTATCGATGTCTTGGGTGGTGCTAAAAACATCATCAACGAACTGGACATCAGAAAGGATAGGCCTAAAGCAGCAGTAAAAGCTTCAGGCAAGAAAAAATAATCAGATCATAAACAAATAAAAAAACAGGCTGTTCAATTGAACAGCCTGTTTTTTTATTTTTAAATTTTTTTCCCGGCTATCATCATATGCGGACTCATGGATAGGATAGAAGGGTCACGTTCGGTCATCTTCAATAAGCCCATTATAGCTTCCTTTTTAGCAGGTGTGGACCGCGTTTCAAAATACTTACTGTCCAGCCAGATCATTCCTTCCACCGCTATAATGTCAAGTGCTGTGAAGCCACCCGTTTCAAATTCATCCTTCAGTTCTTCCGGTTTATGGAAATACGCCTCAGGCAATAAACCTGGCCAGTTCTGTGGCGGATTGTGAATGCCCGTCTGTAATTCCTTTTTGCACATTTCATAAAAACTGGCCTCATGGATCATGCCATTAAGTAATCCAGCGATGGTGGAGGCGGTATAATTAATGGCAAAACCAAGTACCGTACCACCAGGTTTTAAGACCCTTAAAGCTTCTTTTACAGAAGTAATCCGATCCTGTTTAGATTGTAAATGGTATAAAGGACCATGTAAGATCACTACATCAGCAGTACCTGAAGGAATGTTCAGGCTTCTGGATTCTCCAAGCAAACACTGAAAAGGTTTTTTTAATTTGGAAGCCCTTAGCTTAGCTTGTTTAATATGCTTGGCTACCGGATCTATCAAATACACCATATGGCCCAACTGGGCAAGCCATTCTGCGTAAATTCCAGGGCCACCGCCAACGTCTATAACAGTATCCTTTCCGGATGTATTCAAATAACGTCCAATCAGTTCTGTATTTCTTTCGTATTCCAATGGGCCTAAACCCAGACTTAACCGGTTCTCTTCAGAAGTTTTGGAATAAAACTGATCAATATCTTTACTGATCAAATCGGATGATGCCATATTCAGACGAATTTTTAATTGCCCTGCTTAGCGGCCTCTTTGGCTTTCTTCTTGAAGAATCCCCTAAACAAGAAATTACTCTGTAAAGCTTCGAGATCTTCATCCAGTTTTTTACTGCTGGTTTCCAGGTTCAGCATAATTGATTTTACCTGGTCAGCTGTTTTAGGATCGTTCAGCAATAAACCAACAGCATTGTCTTTCTGGTTCAATTTACCAGATGCTGTATTGAGGTTTTCTGTCATCACCGCAGCAGATTTTGCTGTTTTTTGTAACTCATTTACGGATGCCTGTATTTTAGCAAATACCGCTGTATCGGTGAGTAATTTATCTGCAAGACCCCCTTTTGTATTCATTTTTTTAGAAAACTGATCCAGTTGTGCCGACATCCGGTGTGCAGATTCAGTAGTGGTTTTCAGGTTCTCCACAATAGCTTTAAAATTCGCAGCGATCTGCTGATCTGTTAATAAAGCACCTGCGGTACCTTTTCCTTCCACCAGTCCTTTAGATAGTTCTTTAAAATTGCTGGTGATTTCTACCAGGTTCTTATTATTAACCTGGAAAGTTTTCATAATATCATCTGTAGAAAGGGTTGTATTTACCCTTAACTTATCTCCATCCTCTACAAAAGGAAATTTTGGACTGCCACCGGTAATCACAATGATCTTATTTCCAATTAATCCATCCGAACCGATACTCGCAGCTGCGTCTTTATGGATATATTTATGTGCTTCTTCTTCAATATTCACAAACACCTGTACCTGAGAAGTACCATAAAACTGGATCTTTTTAATGGTACCAATTTTTACTCCTGAGAACCATACATTGTTTCCTGTTTTAAGCCCCTGTATATCATCAAAAACCACATTTAGGGTAATGCTCTTGATAAAAGCCTTTTTTTGACTGCCCAGTGTAAAAACTCCGACAATAAAGATCAGTAATCCGATGATCAGGAAAAGCCCAACTGTTATTTGTCGCCGATTGTCCGTTAATTGCATATGTTTTATTGTATAAAATTATATTCATAAAAAGGTTTTACCCTTTCATCGTTTGTATTAAACACTTCCTCGAAAGTTCCCTGACGTTCAAATTTTCCATCCAGAAGCATGGCTACCCGGTTTCCTACTGTCTTTGCACAGGTCAGGTCATGGGTGATAACAATCGAACTGGTATGAAACCGTTCCTGTACCTCATTGATCAGCTTATTGATCTCAATACAGGTAATCGGATCCAGTCCTGCTGTAGGCTCATCGTAAAGCATAATCTCGGGCTGCAGGATCAGTGTTCTTGCAATGCCAATTCTTTTGCGCTGTCCACCGGAAAGTTCAGATGGCATTTGGTTAATGGTCTGAAGTAAACCTACCGCATCCAATACACTTTCCACAGATTTATTGATCTCGGCCTTGCCCAGATTTTTCCTGTTTCTTACCAATGGAAATTCCAGATTTTGGCGTACTGTCATACTGTCGTAAAGCGCACTGTTTTGAAAAGAAAAACCTACTTTTAAACGTAGTGCTAAAAGTTCTTTATAGGAAATCTCATCTACTATATTGTTCAATACACTTACTTGTCCGGCGTCCGGGGTGAGTAATCCAATGATTATTTTGATCAAAACGGATTTTCCTGTACCTGATTTTCCAAGTACCACAAGATTTTCTCTTTTATATAAATCGAGATCCACACCTTTAAGCACGTGGAAGTTACCAAAGGACTTATTTAATCCCCTGATCTCAATTACTTTTTCCTGCTCGAAGTTTGTAGAGGGTTTCTGCTCCATAAAATGATCAGGTTCTAAATAAACTAAAAAACTGTACCGAAACCACTTCTTCTATAAAAATCAGGAACATAGCAATGACCACGGCAGAATTTGCAGCCTTACCCACACCTTCAGTTCCTTTTGAAGAATTATAACCCTGGTAACAGCCAACCATGCCAATCGTAAAGCCAAAAAGTACAGCTTTTATGGTTGAAGCGGTAATATCCAGAAAGGTAATCTGCTCTAAAGAAGCTTGAAAAAAGGCTTTAGCACTGGTACCCTCACTCATAGAAACATTGAGCAGAGCGCCCAGCATACCTACAAGGGCCGTATAAAAAGTGAGGATAGGAATAGTGATTGTTGCGGCCAGGACACGTGTGGACACCAGGAATTTAAAAGGATTTGTTGCTGAAACTTCCATCGCATCAATCTGTTCTGTAACCCGCATAGAGCCCAGCTCTGCACCAATACTCGAACCCACTTTACCCGCGGCAATCAGACCGGTCAGCAGGGGAGCCAGTGTTCTGAGTAAGGCTATCCCAACCAGCGAAGGGAGCCAGGAAGTCGCGCCAAATTCGGATAGAGAAGGCCTGGATTGCTTGGTAAATACCACACCAGTGATAAAACCAGTGGTAGAGATCAATAGCGCGGAGCGGTATCCGATCTCATAGCATTGTCTCAGCAGTTCTTTCCCTTCATAAGGAGGTAGAAAACCTTCCTTGAAAAAACGCATGATAAACCTGTTTACTTCATATACGGTCAGGAACATCCTGGCAAATTTGCCGGGTGTTTTAACCTCTTCATTCAGCGCGGGGGAATTTTCAGTGCTCTCCATTAAGAGAAATAGTAAATTTTGTTAGTACGATATAAGCCAATTGTTGTTATCAAACCTTGAGCCAAAGTTAATAATAGCTGTGAAGTTCTCACTAAATAATTGAATTTACTGCAAAACAGTAAAAGATGTTATAGCTTCCTAAATCGTTTGCGCTAAATTATTTCATTTTTAAACTAAAATATCATTAGTTTTAATCCTGAATGATCAGTAACCATCTGAAATTTTGAGACCTATGCCAGGACATCAAAGCCTTAATGATGAAGAATTAGTGGTACTCCTGAAAGATGGTAATGAGGCCGCATATACACTAATATTTGATCGTTATTATGGTTTACTCTTTGCGCATGCAATAAAAATGTTGCAAAATGAAGATGAAGCCAAAGATGTGGTTCAGGAACTTTTTGAGGTCTTATGGACTAAACGACAGGATTTGATTCTAAAGGGAAGTTTGTCCTCTTATTTATATGCTTCCATAAGAAACAGGATTTTAAACTGTATTTCTCATAAAAAAGTAGAGTGTAAATACCTGGAATCCCTTGGTATGTTCATCGGGCAGGAAAATGAACACACAGATTATTACGTAAGGGAACGTGAACTCAGGCGTATCATAGAGGCTGAAATTGACGCATTGCCTTTTAAAATGCAGCAAATATTTAAACTGAGCCGGAGGGAGTATCTCTCCCATAAGGAAATTGCATCCAGATTACAGATTTCTGAGCTCACCGTAAAAACTCAAGTGAAAAGAGCTTTGAAGATCCTTAAACCCAGACTTGGATTTATCCTGTTTTTTCTGAGTTTGCTCAAATGGTGAGCAATTCTGAGGTCAATAACATTTTTTTATCTCTCTTGTACCCCCAGTACCCCCACTTCACTGTCTTATAGCCAAATCCTCTTTTTAGAGGGTAAACCAAATATTAAATCTATGCAACAGGATCCTAAGCTATTGTTGAAAAAATATACGGATGGGGAATGTTCGGAAGAAGAGAAAGCTCTGGTTGAAAGCTGGTATCAGGAACTGAACAACATCAATGCGCATCATAGCTTGAGTAACCATCCGAACAAGAATTTGGTTGAGCAGACTAAAAAGGAGGTTTGGAGTGCACTCTCCATACATAAAAACAAAAATAATAATGGAACCTTTTTATGGTTAAAAGTAACCAGTGCTGCAATAGTCCTGATTGCGTTCTCCGTTTATCTTTTTCTTTATCGTCCACATCAAAAGGCCAGCCCGACCCGGCAAGTCGCTAAGGTCAGTGATATTGCACCAGGTGGTAATAAAGCTTTCCTGACTCTGGCCAATGGAAAAAAAATATCGCTGACAGATGCGGCCAACGGAGAATTGGTTAAGGAGGCTGGCCTAGTGATTCAGAAAAAAGCAGACGGTCAACTTATTTATACTGCGGGAAATTCTGCCGGTTCTGCTTCGGGTAGCCAGTATAATATCATCGAGACCCCTAGAGGCGGCAAATATCAAATCAATTTACCTGATGGTACCAGGGTTTGGTTAAATTCAGGCTCTGCTTTGAAATACCCGTTGAATTTCACGGGGTATTTTAGGAAAGTTGAGTTGAAAGGAGAGGGGTATTTCGAAGTTGCAAAAGATAAAACCAAACCTTTCTTGGTTAAAACTGCGCAACAGGAAGTAGAAGTTCTGGGTACGCATTTTAACATCAGCAGTTATACCGATGAGGCAGTTGTTAAAACAACCTTATTGGAGGGCTCTGTAAAAGTAAAAGCCAACACTGGAGATTCAAAGGTAAGCGCACAGGAGATCCTGAAGCCAGGAGAGCAAAGTCAGCTCAGCTCAAATCAGATCAAAGTTGGGCCGGCTGATCTGGAGTCTGTGATGGCCTGGAAAAATGGAGATTTTGTTTTTGAAGGCGATGACCTGAAAAGCATTATGAGGCAATTGTCGAGATGGTATGATGTAGAAGTCATCTATCAGGGGAACTTCGAAAAGCTCCGTTTTGGAGGTTATGTATCCCGGTCAAAAAATATCTCTTCCGTACTGAACATTATGGCTTCTACTGGTAAAGTTCATTTTGAGATCATAGATAAGAAAATTATAGTAACCAACAATAAATAAGCATGAAAACGAGCATCCATATAAAAGCACCCTAGGCGAAGAAAAGCCAAGAAAAAACCGGAAGTGCTTCGAACCACCCCCGGCTAAGATCATTGGGCTTACCCTCCAACAGTTAATTTTTCGTTTAAACCCAACTAACCAAATGTATGAACTTTTACAAACAATCGGTATGTAAGCCACCAGGCTTTGTACACAAATTTCTGTTGATAATGAATTCTGCTTTTCGCAGAATCAACGAGACAGATAAAAATAAACTCATTATGCGAGTTAAATTCACCATAATTTTATTGACCACAGCCTTTTTGCAATTTGCACAGGCCGGCAAAGCCCAACGCATCACCATTTCGAAAAAAAATGCCAGCCTTGAGCAGGTGTTCAGGGAAATCCGGAAACAAAGCGGATATGATTTTTTTTACGATCTGGACGATATCAGAAAAGCAAAAAATGTTGATCTTTCTGTACATAATGAATCACTGGAAGAAGTTTTAAAGCACTGTTTCGAAAATCAGCCTTTCACTTTTACCATAAAAGACAAAGCAGTTATTATAAAGGAAAGTCCTCAGATCCAGGTGAAACCGAATCCTGCGCAGAAAGTAGAGCTGAAAGGCAGGGTTACAGATGAAAAAGGTGGCCCGTTGCCAGGAGTAAGTGTAAAACTGAAAGGCAGCAATATTGGAGCTATGACAGATACCAACGGGAATTATGCATTATCGCTGCCAGACGGAACCGGCGTACTGTTGTTCAGCTTTATTGGATATGTAGCACAAGAGGTTCCTGTGAACGGGAAAACTATTGTTAATGTTGTGCTGAAAGAAGAAAATAAGGCACTTACCGAAGTCGTTGTAGTAGGGTATGGTACTCAAAAGAAAGTAAACCTTACCGGTGCCGTTGCTTCTGTTACAGGTTCGGAACTTACCACCAGACAGGCACCCAATACCACCTCCTTATTACAGGGCAGAATGCCGGGGGTACAAGTGGTACAGAATTCAGGACAACCAGGCGCAGAAAATGCAGGCATACAGATTCGTGGTCAGGGAACTTTCAGTGGTGCGGGTAATGACCCACTGGTCCTGATCGACGGGGTAGAAGGAAATTTAAATAATGTAAACCCGAATCAAATTGAGAGCGTTTCTGTGCTTAAAGATGCAGCTTCGGCAGCCATCTATGGATCAAGGGCAGCCAATGGAGTAATTCTCGTAACCACTAAATCCGGTAAGGCAGGACGATTGAATATAGATTACAGTTATAACTTTGGCAGCCAGCGCGCAACTTCGGTTTATGACAGGATTACCAATTCTGTAGAATTTATGGAACTGCTCAATAAGGCTATCGCTTACACCGGGACCAATGCGAACCAAACCTATAGTCAGGCTCAGATTGATGCTTATCGTCAGGGTTCCATAAGTAATCCGGCACAATACCCAAGCTACGACTGGATGGATGCCATCTTTCGTACCGCACCTATGCAGCAGCATTTTCTAAGCGTAAATGGTGGAAAAGAAGGAACTACGTACAATTTTGGTGCAGGCTATCTGGATCAGGATGGTATCCTTATTGCCACAGGTTATAAAAGATATGATGCTCAGTTTAATTTTAAAACGAGCCTGAACAAGAAGGTAACCTTTGGAACTAATATTGCCTTTTCTAAAGGGAACAGGAACGAAACAGCTTTAAACAATAATTTCGATGGCAATTCTACTGAAGATCAGATATTAAGTGCACTGGCTGCCCACCCAACTTATGCTCCAACTTTACCTGATGGAAGTGGCCGGTATTCCGCGAAGGCCTATATATTTGAAGGTGGAAATAAAAATCCGGTAGCTACTGCAGAGCACGGGGGCCGTTATATCAATAACTATTACACACTGGCTTCTGCATTTCTGGATGTAGATATTCTTCCCGGACTAAAGGGAGAAATCAAAGGTGCGGTCAAATATAACGACAAGCAAACTAAGGTCCATGTGGTCGGTATACCAGGCTATATGTTTCTTCCGGATGATAAAGGCCAATATGCCTATAATACACAATGGAACGGGACAGTGGGCGAAAACAACCTTACAGTACGGAGTGAAAAAGATGTTCAGTATACCATTTTTGGAACCTTAAACTACACCAAGACCTTTGCGGAAAATCATAATTTTAATGCTTTATTAGGTGTAAGTCAGGAAACCTTCAGATATGACCGTTTACAGGGCTTTAAAAGAAATGCACCCTCAGATAACATTACGGAACTGGGTGCTTATTCTCCAGGTGGTCAGCTTACTGATGGCTTCGCTTATGAGTGGGCTTTACAATCTGTTTTTGGAAGGGTAAACTACAATTACAAGGAGAAATACCTGCTGGAAGGAAATTTTCGCTATGATGGTTCTTCACGTTTCCCGGATGGCAATAAATGGGGATTCTTTCCTTCGGCCTCAGCCGGATGGAGAATTTCACAGGAAGATTTTATGAAATCTGTGAAATGGGTAAACAGCTTGAAGGCCAGATTGTCCTGGGGGCAGGTGGGTAACCAGAATGTCAACCGTAACCTGAGCGGAGAGCAAATGCCTTATCCTTATCAGGAAGTGTTAAACCCGGTTTTATATAATATTGGAGGTTCTCTTCAGCAAGGTGTTACGCAGACCGATCTGATCAACAGGAACATTACCTGGGAAACAACCACAGTGACCGATTTTGGTATTGATTTCAGCTTGTTCAACTCCAAAATCTCCGGTTCCGTAGACTGGTATTCCAAATACACCAAAAACATTCTCAGAGCATTGCAGGTGCCAGATTTTATCGGGATTGCCGGACCAACAGTGAATATGGGTGAAATGAAGAACACAGGTTTGGAATTCTCTCTTGGTTATGAAAACAGAGACCATAACTTTCATTACAAAGTACAAGGGAATTTCGAGACCTATAAAAATAAAGTCATGAAATTCGGTGCCAGAGAGATTGACAGCAGTAACGGTTATATCCGTCAGGAAGGTCTGCCCTATAATTCTTACTATATGTACGTGTTTAACGGTATTTACCAGAACCAGTCGGAGATTGATAATGGGCCAACACCCCTGGTTAAACCAAAGCCGGGTGATATGAAATACAAAGATGTTAGCGGACCAAATGGTGTGCCTGATGGAAAGATCACAACGGATGACAGGGTCGTAGTAGACGGAGCCTTTCCAAAATTCAATTACGGTCTTACTTTTAATGCAGACTATAAGAACTTTGACCTGAGCTTTTTCTTTCAGGGTGTGCAGGGACGCAAGATCTATGTGAAGGAGTGGGGAATAGCGCCATTCAGACAGGCAGGTCCTCCTCCAACTTTCTGGAGAGATGCCTGGGACGGAGAAGGAACCTCTAATACGATCCCGCATATCTTTAATGAAAATTATGCCCCGGATACCCAGGTATCTGACTGGTGGCTACAGAATGCCTCTTATCTAAGATTGAAAAATCTGCAATTGGGCTATAATTTTCCTGCAAAGGTCCTGAATAAAGTCAAAATACAGGCCTTAAGACTGTACCTTTCAGGTGATAACTTGTTGACCTTTACCAGTTTCTTTAAAGGAAGTGATCCGGAACGTGCCGCAGCAAGCGGACGTGCGGCCATCTATCCACAAGCAAAAATTTATTCAGTTGGAGTGAAAGTAACGCTTTAACAAGATGATGACTTTCTTAAACCATAAAAAAAAGAATCCGATGAAGACCTATATAAAATTGATCTGTCTGCTGATGCTGGGTATCCTGGGCAGCTCCTGCAAGAAAACGCTGGACAAAGACCCGCTCGCCAATCCAGACTCGGCAAACTTCTGGAAAACAGAAGGCGAAGCCAATAAAGCATTGATCGCTTGTTATTTTAAGCTTAAGGAACCCATTTTTTCCAATGGTCCCGGTCAAAGCGGTAACTCGCTCTATTGGGAAGCGCTTTCCGATAATGCTTCCAACACTTCTAACTACGAGTCCTTTGACCTTGTGATGAGAGGAGAACACAATTCAGCGACTACTGGTATCGTTAGTAAAAGTTTTACATTTGGTTTCCAGGGGGTTGCCTATTGTAATTATTTTCTTGCCAATGTAGATCGGGTAAGTGTGATGGCCGAGAGTACCAGGAACAAGATGAAAGGAGAAGCCCTTTTCTTACGTGCTTACTTTTATAACGATCTGACCCAACTCTATGGAGACCTTCCGTTAATTTTGAAACCTGCAACCCTTGACGGAGACTTTATGAAGACACCCAGATCACCCAAAGCAGATGTGGTTGCCCAGATCCTGAAAGACCTGGACTTAGCCATTTCTTACCTTCCTGCCACAGCTTACACTGATGGCCGCGCAGTAAAGGGGGCTGCAATCGCTTTAAAAACCAGGGTATTGCTGAATAATCAGCGCTATGCTGAGGCCGCAGAGACGGCCTGGAGTTTAATTGGCGACGCTTCGAATCCTTTTCGCTTGTCCGGCAATTATTCCGGGCTTTTTTTCGGAGATCAGATCAATAATAAAGAAATCATGTTCTCTGTACAATTTAAAGCTCCTGATGATTACCATTCCTTAGATCAGGTGATTGGGGGAAGAATGTCGGTATTTCCAACTGTAGAACTGCGAAATGCCTATGAGCCTGGAGACCCAAGGTTAAAAATGACCATTTTTGAAGCGGGAGATCCCTGGGCTTATAACCCTGGAGGGTTTAAACAAAGTGGCAGCACTGCTGAAGGTCAGATTCCCTATACCAATATGGCTTTTAAAAAATGGGTCAATACAGCAATCAATAATGCCTCCGGGGCAACTTTAAGCGATCAGCATATGGTCAAGATCCGCTATGCCGATGTACTGCTCATGTACGCTGAGGCGATGTTTGAAAGTGGTCAGGGTGGAGATATAAGAGCATTGAAAGCGTTGAACGATGTAAGGGCAAGGCCAGGAGTGAATATGCCACCAAAAGCCGCACTGACCCGTGATATCATCAGAAATGAACGAAGGGTAGAACTGGCCTTTGAAGGGCTTCGTTACAATGATCTGATCCGCTGGAAAATCGCAGACCAGGTTATCCCTTCGGTTGCCTATGATTCCAAAGGAACAAAGCGGAAATTCAAATCCTTTCTGTTCCCGATACCATTGGGCCAGATGGACATCATGAAAGGTGTCTGGACGCAAAATACAGGCTTCTAAATCCAATGTTATGACCCGGATCAAAATTATACTTTCGCTGTTGCTGCTGGTGACAGCGAAAGTTTGTTCAGCAGATCAGCCTACTGTGCAGAGTCCCGATCGGCTGATCCGTTTCAGACTTTTTGTTCAAAACAAGCAGCTGAGCTACAGTGTACTCTATAAAGATCAAGTGGTGATTGGCCCTTCTCCCATCCGGATGTCGGTAGATCAGACCCAGGTAACCAGAGAAGTCCAGATTGGCAAAATACAACCCTACCAGCGCAATGAGAATTATTCATGGTATGGTGTTCATTCCAATGTACAGAACCATTTTAACGCGGCGAAAATTGCGCTTTCTGCAGGCAAAGAAAAATATGCTGCAGACATCAGAGTATATAATGATGGGGTCGCCTTCCGCTTGATTATTCCTGGAAAAAGTGGTATAGAAAGGGTTGCCGTAGAGTCTACCGTATTTACGCTTCCAGCAGGAACAACAGCCTGGTACCACGACATCAATGCACATTATGAAGGTGTTTATGAAAAACGGAATATGGATACAGTGAAAAGGGGTGGCTGGGCAGCACCTCCAGCTACATTCCAGCTCCAAGAAAGTTCTTGTTATCTTTCCATCACAGAAGCGGATTTGAAGAATTACGGAGGAATGGCGCTTCAAACCGACGGAGCAAGAGGCCTGGTATTGAGGTTGCCTTCTGAGCAACCCGTTTCCTATCCGTATAAGCTGCGTTATAGTCCTGCGGATACATTGAGGCTTTCCAGACCTGCCCGTATACAAGGAACCATCACAACCCCATGGCGGGTGGTCATGATCGCAGAGAATCTGAATAATCTGGTCAACAACGATATGGTTCATAACCTCTGTCCGCCGCCAGATCCAAAAATATTTCCCCAGGGTATCAAGACTTCCTGGATAAAACCAGGAGCAGCTGTTTGGAAATATCTGGACGGAGGAGGGCAAAGCACGTTGGAGGAGATGAAAGAATATTCCAGAATGGCTGCTGATTTGGGCTTTAAACACAATATTCTGGAAGGATTCTGGCATAAATGGACCGATGCCGAACTTCGAGAACTGGTGCAGTATTCCGCAGTTAAAGGCGTTGACATCTGGCTCTGGGAACATTCTAAGAATTTATGGGATGCGGGCACAAGACACGCTCTGTTTCAGCATTGCCATGACCTTGGGATCAGAGGATTGAAGATCGATTTTTTTGATCATGAAGCGAAAGACGTCATTGATTTATACCAGACCATTCTTAGGGAAACGGCAGTTCTGCAAATTATGGTAGATTTTCACGGGGCGAATAAACCGACCGGGCAGGAACGGACCTGGCCAAATGAATTGACACGAGAGGCTGTAAAGGGTATGGAAGCCAGTAAACTGGCCGACCGGGCAACACACGAAGTAACCCTTCCTTTTACCAGATTTATTGCTGGTCCGGCAGAATATACGCCTGTGCATTTTGGTGAACGCCGAAAAAATACAACCTGGGCACACCAGGTAGCAAGTGCAGCTATTTTAAGTGCCCCATTGCTCACCTATGCAGCCAGCCCTGAGCATCTGTTGCAAAATCCAGCTGTGGAAATGATCAAAAGTATTCCCTCCATATGGGATCAGACCATAGTTTTACCGGGTTCTGCTATAGGTGAAGCAGCCATATTTGCCAGAAGGAAAGGAAATACCTGGTTTCTTGCCGTAATGAATGGTGCCAAACCAAAAAATATAGATATTCCACTTGATTTTTTGGGCAACGGCAATTATAAAGTGTTGGAAATTAAGGATAAAACAGGACAATCTGATGCTGTTGAGCTGGTACGTCATAACTATAACAGAAACAGCCACATACAACTTGACCTGGAAGAAGGGGGAGGATACATCGCAAAATTTGAAAGATAATGCTCGTAAAAAAACAAACATCTCTGTTCTTTCTGTTCTTGCTTTTAGCAGGGTTCCCTGGCTATGCGCAAATAAAGGGCAGTCTCTGGGACACTAAGCCCATATATAAAGTACCTGCCTGTAAAATTCTAAGTAAGGATTCTGTACAGGCCCTGGTTTACGATGGACTGCCCTACAAAGGACATCGCAATAAAGTATTTGCTTATTACTGCAGCCCCGGCATGCTCAGCGGTAAGTCAGCAGAAGACCGGAATTTACCTGCTGTAGTACTGGTGCACGGAGGGGGAGGAATGGCCTTTAAGCAATGGGCAATACTCTGGGCAAAGAAGGGTTATGCAGCAATTGCGATGGATTTGAGGGGAAATGATGGAAACAGGAAACATATAGAGGGTGGTTTTGAAGAACCAGATAACCTGACTCCATATTTTACCATAACCAACAACAGAGAAGAGCAATGGATGTACCAGGCGGTTGCAGATGTCATCCTTGCACATAACCTGATCCGAAGCTTTAAAGAAGTAGACAGTAGCCGCACCGCATTGACAGGGATCAGCTGGGGCGGAATCATCAGTAATGTCCTTGCAGGCGTAGACAACAGGTACAAAGCAGTAGTACCCGTGTATGGCTGTGGTTTTTTGTTCGAGAACAGCGCGATGCGAAAAGATCTGGACAAGCTGAATGACAGTGACAGGAGCACCTGGATCAGACAATACGATCCTTCGCAGTATATCGGAAGGGCGTCGATGCCTGTTCTATTTATCAACGGGACAAACGATGGGAATTTTTTCCTGGATAGTTATGCTAAAACCTATGATAAAGTGAAAAATAAAAGCCTTTCCATCAAAATAGGCCTGAAACATAACCATGCACATGGTTGGGGAAACCAGGAAATTTATACCTTCATTAACCGTTACCTTAATGGGACCCCCGGTCTGGCCCGGCTGGCTGCACCCGAAATCACCAGTACAGGAATCAAGGCCAGGTTTACCTCGCAATTGCCAGTACAAAAAGCTTTTTTAAACTATACGAAGGATACCACATCCATACTGATGAACAGAAAATGGCAAAGTATAGCCGTTACCATCAGGAACAATGAAGTTGTTGTGCCTGTATTGCCTACAGGCCTTACCATCTGGTATCTTTCTTTAACCGACGAACGAGGTATGCAGGCTTCCGGTGAATTGCAGTGGTCAATTAAAAAGCCTGCTTCAATGGAAGCAGATGAGATTTACGCTGGAAGATATAAAGCTGTTTTCAATACATCCCCCAAGCATACACCCAGTTCTAAAACCCCGGATGGCCCACTGGCAGGAAACGGGGATATTGGGCTCACTCTTGGAGGAACCTCAGATAAGCTTCGGTTTTACATCGGTAAAAATGATTTCTGGCGGGCTTATCCGGTTTATCCGGGGGGCGGTATAGCCTCTCCAGGATTTCTGGAAATGAACATTAAAGATCTGGAAGGCGGAAACTACTATGCCGAAGAACTTCTGGACAGCGCACTCATCAAAGGGAGATTTAGTACATCCAAACTTGATTTTTCTTTGAATACCTGGGTAAGCGCAACGGCAAATACAATAGTCGTTGAACTCAACGCCAATCAGGCCACCACAGTTGCACTAAAATTGAAGGCTACAGCGGGAAATACTTCCATTTCTCATTATGGAAAAACCGGCGATGTGATCTGGGTAACACGTTCTTTTGAAAACAGCCCTTTGCTCAACTGGCCGGCGCATATCGCTATGGCCTTAAAAGTAACCGGGGGAACATTAGAACAAAATGGTACGTTGAGATTGAAAGCGGGTCAAAAAACATGGGTAAGCATCACCATATACACGAATCAGGACTGTCAAGATTGGAAAGAAAGATCTATACAGGAAGCGGGAGCAATGAATGAAAGTGCAGTACAACAATTGAAAAGTGCCCATCTGCAATGGTGGAGAGATTTCTGGAACCGTTCTCGGATCTCAATAGGAGATACCACACTTGAAAAATACTATTATGCCTCCCAGTATCTTTTTGCCTCTTCATCCCGTAAAGGGAAATTTTCACCAGGTATCTGGGGGCCTTTTGTAACCAGAGACTCCACTTCCTGGGGGGGAGATTATCACCTTAACTACAATTACCAGGCACCTTACTGGGCAGCTTATTCCTCCAATTATATAGACCTGACCGATAACTTTGATCAGCCCCTGCTTGATTATGTGGAGAAAGGAAAACGACATGCTAAAGAACTGTTGGGCATCAGGGGAATTTACTACCCGGTAGGCATCGGACCTAAAGGACTGGTTACTACCCGCTGGCCATTAAGCTCGCAAGAGATGCTTAAAAGATATGGTACTACAGATAATACCATCGATGGAGGCTATAAATTCCTTAGCCAGAAGATCAATGCGGTGTTTAGTGCAGGCAATATGCTGATGCGGTTCTACAGTACTTATGACGAGGATTATGCCCGTAAAGTTTATCCCTATCTGCTGGAATGTGCCAATTTCTGGGAAGACTATCTGAAATATGAAAATGGCAAATATGTGATCTATATGGACCACTATGGCGAAGTAATGCCTAATCTGAGGAATAAAGGTATTTGGAAAGACCAGTTGGGTGATTTCAATTCAACGCTCTCTCTCGGACTGGTCAAAATGCTGTTCAAGGGAATAGCAGACATGAGTGCCTTTCTTCACAAGGATCAGCAGCGTCAAGCAAAATGGGTACAGATCCGAGACCATATCAGCCCTTTCCCTCTGGGAGAAAAAGAAGGTCGGATGAGTTTGAAAAGTGTAGAGAAAAGCCCAGCGAGCTGGCATCAGGGCGTAATGGGTTTGTCAAGAGTATCCATTCATGGTTTAATCCTGCCGGGCGGTGTTTGCGGGCCGGTTACCGATTCTGCATTTAACCAGATCCTGTTGCAGGATGTAGCGCATTGGAAAGACAAGTCAAAGGAAGCGGGAGATTGGGCAAATACACTGGGCAATGGCATAGAAACCTGTTTTCCGGCTGCAGTAAGAGTAGGCTATCCCTCAGATGAAATTATGGGTTATTTAAAGGAAAGGATTGCCAGACAATCTCTCCCCAACCTGTGGATCACGGCCGATGGCGGAGGTCTTGAAACACTGGCTGCGGTACCGCTCACAATAAATGAAATGCTCCTGCAAAGTTACGAGGGCGTGATCCGGATCTTTCCTAACTGGAATAGAAACAAATCAGCAAGTTTTCATAAACTCAGAGCCTATGGTGCATTCGTCATCAGCAGCAGCCTGGACAAAGGAAAAATAGAGGAGGTTCAGATTCGCAGTGAAAAAGGAAGAGACTGCATTCTGGAAAACCCATGGCCAGGCCAGCATTTTCAGGTCATCAGAAATGGAGTAAAAGGAGAACAAGTCTATGGTAAAAGAATTGTTCTCCCAACGGCTGCACAGGAGGAACTCCTGCTGAAACCCCTTCTTTAATAGAGTTCCTGCTGGTATTGTTCAACCATTCTGCCAGCGTCAAACTGCGGTACAATTTCCTTTGCCGCAGTTTTTAAAATGCCTGTCCATCTTGTCTGGTCTTTATAATACATAGGCACCACCACCTGTTCCAGTTTATCCATCAAAGCGGCAGCTTCCTGTTTGTCTTTATCTATATCGCTTAGTTCATCTGCAGCTGGCTGGATAACAAACGCATTTTCCATATCTTTCGCAAATTCTGGCACCCATCCGTCGGGCATAGAAAGGTTGATACTGCCATTCATGGCAGCGGTCATTCCGCTGGTACCTGAGGCTTCCCGATACATCTTTGGATTGTTGAGCCATACATCAGAACCCTTTTTTAATAAAGCAGACAAGCCGAGTTCGTAACCAGTCAGTACAGCACAGTTCTTTAAGGGTTTGGCACTGCGGATGATCTGGTTGAACAGATCAATAGCACCCTGATCCTCAGGGTAAGGTTTTCCAGCCCAGATCACTTGCACAGGATAATCTGCGTTGTTGATGAGTTTTACAAACCTGTCCCAATCTCTCATCAACAGGTCCGCTCGTTTATAAGCGGCAAAGCGCCTCGCCCAGACCAGGGTTAGTACATTCGGATCAAATAACTTTCCGCATTGGTCCGCTACTGTTTTAAAAAGGCGGATCTTCATTTCTTTCTTAACCAGCCGGATCTGCTCCTGCTCACCCGTTTCTAATGCTTGTTCAAGCGATTCTTCCTTCCAATAGGTTTTGTTCTGCGCATTGGTAATAGAGATGATTTCACAGATATTTGGATAATGCCCCCACATTTCTCTGGCTACTTCGCCATGTAATTTGGAAACCCCGTTTGCTTTTCTGGCAAAGCGGAGCGAAGCCAGTGTATAATTCAAGTCATCTCCTTCTATACCCAGGATGTATTTGACTTCATGATCCTGTAAATGGTAAAAGAAAGACATTTCTTTCAGCAGATCAAAACGATGTGACTCATTTCCGGCAAGTTCGGGCGTATGAGTGGTAAATACGACTCTTTTCTTAACTTCTTCCAGGCTCTGGTATTTAGCATAGAGGTAAAAATTCAGAGGCAGAGAATGTCCTTCGTTCATATGATAAACATCTATTGGGATCTGAAGTACATCCAGCAGCATAGCACCACCTATACCCAGTACCATAGATTGCGCAATTCGGGTCGATTCGTTAGAATCATAAAGACGATGTGTAATCGATCTGGAAACCTCATCATTTTCTTCTATGTCTGTACTTAGTAAGAACACCGGAGCAGAACCAAAAGTCTCCGGCTTCAACAGATAAGCCTTAACATGGACCGGGGCATCGTGAACAGGAATAGTAAATGTAATGCCTGTATCCTGCAAAAAGAAAGGACTTTTTTCTACATAAAAAGGCTTCATATCTGCATCGATATCCCGAAACTGGTCATAATACCCATATTTCCAAAGCATTCCGATACCAATAGTGGGGTGTTTTAATTCGAAAGCACTCCGCATATGGGAGCCTGCCAGAAAACCAAGCCCTCCACTGTATATTTTTAAAGACTGGTCTATGGCAAATTCCATAGAGAAATAAGCGACGGTTTTAGTATACTTTTCATTGGGTTGATACCCGAAGATCTGTTCTTTAGTAATCATATTTAGATGGATATTATCGTGTGGTCGATGTTAAAAAACTGCTATTAACATAAGGTTTTTTTACTATTAAACCTATTAGTGACGCAGATCATTTTTTTATAAACCAAGATTCTACAATTTGCGGCACACGATTAACAAAATGATTATCTATAAGAGTTTTACATTTGATTCTGCTCATTACCTGCCTGAAGTCCCAAAAGGTCATAAGTGCGGTAATATGCATGGTCATACTTATTCGCTTAAGGTCTTTGTGTCTGGCGAAATCGATCCGGTAACCTGTTGGTTCATGGACTTTGAGGATTTGAAAAAAACCATCAATCCGGTTATAGAACGCCTTGATCACCAGGTTTTAAACGAAATCGAAGGTCTGGAAAATCCAACTACTGAAAATGTGGTGGTCTGGATATGGAACCAGATCTATACCCGGCTTCCTGAACTGGTTAAGCTTGAATTAAGTGAAACCCCGGGATCTGGGGTGATCTACGAAGGCAGATAATTAGTTAATTCACTTTCGTTAAAGTTTCTATAGTGTTTTGTTTATTTTGATCATAACAACAGTTCCTGAATCCGGTTGTTTTTACGCTTTTGCAAATGCCTGCTATAAAATTTGAAATTCTGGCAATTAAATAGAACTTTGCCCTCAATTTAAGGAATGCAACTATGATGAAATGGGAGAAGCTATTATCCGCAAAGCGCTGGGGAAATGAAGACAGGTTTAAAGGCAATCAAAAAGAGGCCAGATCAGAATTTCAGCGTGATTATGACAGGATCATCTTTTCTTCTCCTTTCAGAAGATTACAGAACAAAACCCAGGTTTTTCCTCTGCCGGGGAGTGTTTTTGTACACAACCGTTTGACCCATAGTCTGGAAGTTGCCAGTGTAGGCCGTTCCCTTGGGAGTATCTTTTACAACAAGATGAAAGATATACACCCCGAAATTGATGATACCTGCCCGCTGCTTATTGAAGCCGGAAATATTATTGCTTCTGCCTGCCTTGCCCACGACTTGGGTAATCCTGCTTTCGGGCATTCAGGAGAATCGGCCATTTCTCATTATTTTACGACAGGTGACGGGAAGATTTACCAGTCGCAGGTCACCGAAAGCCAGTGGAAGGATTTGATTAATTTTGAAGGAAATGCCAATGCCTTAAGAATTCTGACCCATCCATTTGCTGGTAAAGGCACCGGAGGCTTTGCCTTAACTTATGCCACTTTGGCTTCTATTGCCAAATACCCTTGTGCATCGATTGCTGGTCACAATAAGAAAAACATCTTCACCAAGAAATATGGATTTTTTCAATCTGAACAGAGCGGCTTTGAAAAGATCGCTGTTGAAATGGATCTGATCAAGGTACAGGAAGAGCCTTTGATCTATAAAAGACATCCCCTGGTTTACCTGGTGGAGGCAGCAGATGACATCTGCTACAATATCATTGACCTGGAAGATGCCCACCGTTTAAAGATCCTGTCTTATAAGGAAGTGGAAACACTATTGCTGCCTTTATGTAACGATGCTCAGCTGCCTGACCGTTTGGCCGAAATGGAAGATGACGATGCAAAGATCACTTTGATGCGCGCAAAATCCATTAGTACCCTGATCTGGCAATGTTCCAATGTATTCTATCAGGAACAGGAAAGTATTCTTGGGGGCCATTTCAACCAAAGTTTGATGGACGCCATCGAAGAGCCGTATTTATCGGTGATGAAAGAAATCGAGCGGATCTCGATTAAAAAAATCTATAATTATCATTCCGTGGTGCAAATTGAAGTGGCCGGATATCAGGTCATGGGTGGATTATTGGAAGAATTCATTCCTGCTTACCTCCAGAATGAGTCCAAATACCATAAGAAACTGGTAGAACTGATCCCAAAACAATTTCTTACCCAGCAAACAGATGCCTATACCAAGATCCAATGTGTACTTGATTTTGTTTCCGGTATGACCGATATCTATGCTGTAGAATTGTTCCGGAAAATTAAAGGGATCTCTTTTCCTTCTATGAGTTAAATGTCCAAATTATAACCCTATCCTCATGAAAGCGACATTTGCAGAAAAAGTCCTTGCTTTTTACAGGCAACTTGGTGTTTTTTCCGGGCTTCCTGAGGGCATAGAGGTGCTCAACCCGTATAAGGACGGATCAGCTACCTATGAACTGGCTGCCCGGTTTTATGAAAAATTCTATGCGGATACTGCATCCAGATACCTCATCATCGGGATTAATCCCGGAAGGTTTGGAGGCGCAGTTACCGGGGTGCCTTTTACCGATCCAAAGCGTTATATAGAACAATGTGGCCTGGAGTATAATGGGATAATGACGCATGAGCCTTCTTCAGTATTTGTTTATGAAATGATTGATGCTTTTGGAGGTCCGGCTGCTTTTTATAGTCAGTTTTACATCAATTCGATGTTTCCGCTTGCGCTGACTTATAAAGGGAAAAATTACAATTACTACGACAGCGCCGAACTCAGTAAGTTGTTGAGACCCGCTATTATAAAGAACCTTAAACAGCAGATTTCTTTAGGAACAGCGCAGGACATTTGCTTTTGTCTCGGTAAGAAAAACTATGAATTTCTGCAGAAGTTGAACCTGGAATATCAGTTCTTTAAAGAGGTCATTCCACTGGAGCATCCGAGGTATATCGTGCAGTACCGAAGTAAAGATAAAGCTGCTTTTATTCAAAAATACCTCAGGGCTTTTCATTCCGTTGGTGTGAAGTGATCATTTTTTTTAAAAATGAATAGGGGTAAAGCAGCAGCATGTTGTCTTACCCCAAAAGAATGATCATTTATTAAAAAATCACAAAAATGAAAACCACTAAATTATCTTTAATTGTTGCTTTATTAGGCTTGAGCTTTTTCTCTGCAAAAGCTCAGAATTCCGATTTTAACTTCGGTATTAAAGCAGGTGTGAATTACGGTACCCTGCCTTCGGGTTTAAAAGACCTGAGCGATAAAGCCGGTAAAGCCGGTTTTAACATTGGTGTATTTGCCCGCGCCGGAAAAGACCTTTATGTACAGCCAGAGGTTAATTTTTCTACTTTTGGCAGTAAATATACCCTTGGTTCTAAAGAATATGAACCAAAATTCAGACAAGTGAATGTTCCGTTAATGATCGGTTATAAGCTGATCAATACGGCGAATCTGAATTTCAGACTTTCCGCAGGTCCCGATTTTAGTTATAATCTGAATAAGCCGGATGCGCCTCAGAATTTTAGTTACAAGAGAGTGAATATGGGTGGGGTAATCAATGCAGGTGTGGATATCGGCAACATTACCATCGATGCCCGTTATACGCACGGATTTACCAAAATCAATAAAGGCCTGGATGAAAAAACTGGTTTATTTAATCTTTCTGTCGGATTTAAAATTTTCTAGAACTTAAACAGCTGCGACAAAAAAAAGAGGTATCGCAATTTACGATACCTCTTTTTTATTGGGTTTTGATATCATTAACGATTTTTCTTAACCTCTTCGAGTCTTGTTTTTTGTTCCGTTAAGCGCTTCTGTAATTTTGCCTTTTTCTCTTCATTATGCTCTTGTTCCGTCTCTGCCGCGGTATGAATCCATTGATGATATTGTTTTTCCTGCTGTTCCGCGTTTTGGCTTAGTTTTTTCTGCAGGGCCTCACGTTGTTTTTTAAGATCAGCAAGGGTATTTTTCCAATCGGCTTCTTCGGAACCTTCTGTATCGATGATCTTTGCTTCTGCTTCCTGTATAGCTTTGTTGATTTTATGGAGTTCTGTTTGCGCCGGAAGATAGACTTCGTCATTGACATTGAAGCGTTTCAGATCTGAAGTCAGGGGTAGAAGAACTGAATTAACCGGAGTTTCCCAGTCTTCCCATACATGTGCGATCAGCACAGATTTACCTTTAGGGATTTGTGAGGATACAGTATCCAGGTAATCGGAAACATCTTCCGCTTTTAAGGTTTCTCCTGCGGATCCGGCAAGCATACCACCAGCTACACCTACAATAAAACCCAGCGGACCGGCAAGTAAACCAATCAATCCGCCCAGCAAGCCACCACTGATCACACCAGTGCCTTCGGTCTTATCTTTTGCAGACCGGATAGCGGTCTTGCCCGAGGCATCCTTGCTCAGGACATAGGTTTCTCCAAGTGAAATATCTTTTGTTAAATCCAATTGCTGTAAAGCCTGTAAACCAGTAAATGCCTCAACTTCACTATTGAAAAGGGCTTGAATCATTTTTTCCATATAAACTCCGACTGTTGATTTTTAATACTACAATTTAAAGTCAAATTGGTTTGTGTGGAGGTGAATTGTTCGAAAAATTCTGTACAGCTGCTTCAAGACTAACGATATCAGGCGGCTGAAGAAGCCGCAGATCTCTGAGGTCTTTCCGCAGCGTACGAGAATTTTTCGTAGCAAATTGCAGA
>Ga0182008_10000383_pt1 | contig 34290 bp, 31 predicted proteins | sample Sormic07211129_1_FD_120482 | JGI IMG/M metagenome (GOLD analysis project Ga0182008, IMG submission 120482) | Rhizosphere microbial communities from Sorghum bicolor, Mead, Nebraska, USA - 072115-129_1 metaG | ecosystem: Host-associated > Plants > Roots > Rhizosphere | place: USA: Nebraska...
GTAAAGAATAATATCAGCCTCAATGAAATCAAATCCAATTTCAACGTAAGCATAATCCGATACAGGATTCGGATAAATCTTAATATTCTGCTTTTCTATTAACTGATCAATTTGCGAATCTCCAAGCTTTACAATCTTCCAGTTCTCTTTACCTAATTCTTCGGCGCTTGTTCCCGCTAATACAATCGAGCCGTCTTTATTCATTTTCAGATCAGAAAGTCTTTCCTCTTTCTTTCTCGATTCTCCTTTTACATGTTTTCGCCATTGTTCGTTTCCTTCATTGTCAATATAAAGCATCCAGAATGTTTCATCATCAGCTTCAATTTTTCCTTCTGCCTGCGTATATCCACCCAACAATATTCCCTTGGTCAGGTCTTGGTGCTTTTCTCTTTTATCTTGACTCTTATTAATCACATTCATTCCCATCAGGATATCTCGATTTTTAAAGTTGTAAGATTTCTGCCACTGTTCTTCGCCTTTTGTGTTTAAAGAAATCAGCCAAACATCAGTTCCTTCTTCAATTCCAACGGTTTTATTTCCTGACCTTTCCGATCTCGATTCTCCACCGATAATATATCCGGATGAAGTAAAAACCATTGTTCTTAAATGATCATCACCCTTGCCTCCAAAATTCTTTTCCCATTCTATTTTATTGTCTTTGCTGAGCTTGATTATCCAATAATCGCCTTCACCAAAGTTCTCAGTGGACTTTGGATGAGTAATCGGTAATGGGTAATTGGTAATATCAGATGATTCTCCTTTTGCATTCGAATGGGTATTGCCCATTGCCGATTGCTTATTACTTATATGAAATTCAGAACTTCTCGAGTATACTCCAAGCAACGCTCCTCCATCAGGTGTAGGAATCATCTTTTCGACTTCATCCAAACCTCTTCCGCCTAAAATTAATTCTGAAAGTACTTTTCCGTTCTTATCCAGTCTTGTTACCGTCACATCTTTAGAGCCGAATCCGTTGGCTGAATTCTGAACATTTCCTGCCACCATAAAACCAAAATCAGCGGTCTGAATCACAGATCTCGCTTCTTCATCCTGCGGTGTTCCTATCGTTTTCTGCCATAGTTCATCTCCAAATTCGTTGATTCTGATCAGCCAGATATCGGAGCCACCTTTAGAAGCATCTTTTTTATCTAAACCTTTTCCGGAATGCGACGTTCCCGCCAAAAGAAAACCACCTTCCTGCGTAGCAACTGTTGCTGATAAAAAATCGTGATTTTGTCCTGAGAAATACTTTTCCCAGACTTCTTCCCCTTGTTGATTAAGTTTTACGAGATGAAAATCGTAGCCGTTATTTTGCTTTGAAGCTACAGATGACACTGCAGATTTACCTCCTACCTGAATCGAGCTACCGGTAATGAGATACTGTTGATCGACTGTTGTGGTGACTTGTGAGAGAAAATCCTGAGTCGATGATTTAATGTCTTTCTGCCATATCACCTCCTGAGCATATAAAATAACGGTACTGCTTAGCAGTAATGCACTCATGTAGAATTTTTTCATGATTTGGTTATTAATTTAACAATGTACGAATTTAACTTTTTTTAACATAATAAATCACTCTATTGATGATAATTAATATGAGTCTTATCATATAACTTTTTACAAAAATAAATAAGCAATGCGCCAAAACTTGACGTGAGTGACAAAAACAAAAAGCATTTTGCGATCAAATGTTCTTTCAAACCATATGTCCACAAAATGAAAAAGTGGGACAGCTGGCAATTGACAATATCATGGGACAGTAAAATTTATTAAAGGTGGGAAAACTGGTGAGAAATCGTATTTTACCTGTCTTCTATGTGATAAGGCTGTAGATATCAATTCATATGAGAAAAAAGATTAATAAAGCAGAAATCTGTAAGGATGATTTAAATTTTCAATGAACTGCATTTGCATCTTGTGAGGTTTCTGACTTTTTCTGTGCAGATTACCATTCAGGCAGGCACAAGAAAAACTGTAATCAATTCCTTGAAAACAATAAGAAAGAACATTGATGGAGGCTTGAATATTTTTGCGGAGGGTTTGTAATCACTGATTACGGATACCCAAAAAGTTTTTTTTCGCAGGGACAACGGAATATATTTGCTATAGAAAATCGGGTAACCTCTGATGCAGTCCTGAACTTTGAAATTTGCTTAGCATACGCGTACCATGCTATATGGATAAAAATGCAAAAATTTTCTTAAATAAAAAAAGTAGTGTTAGCTTCATAAACAGAAGAATTCGGATGAAAGATAAATATTTAAATATTTTGAAGTACCTCATGGATTATGCCCGATGGCAGCATACATTGTAATTGCTGATCATTGTCAAATTGAACTATATAATGACCATGTGGGTAGGCTCTAAGTCGGACATTCGAGGGCTGAAAAAAGAGGAGCAGCGAAAATTTTAATTAAGAGGTTAACTCCTCTCTACCTTCTCATAGATTTCCCCTGATAAAAATAAAACTGGGAAAAAAAATAAGATTCTGCCGGAAGCTATATCGCCCTACAGCTTACCATTTACAAACGATCGCTCCTTCTTAACCTAGTTCTTGTACCTCAGAGTTGGTCGGCAGATTATTTTTTATAATTTCTCTCAACGCAACTTAACTTAAATGCTAAACTATATTTTGATGCTCCAATAAATAAAATATCCCTAAAAAGTGTCAAACTTTTGGAGGGCAGTCTAAATCAGTTTTAAGGTTGGTCTGTGATTTGTGTTACTTTAATGATTTTAAATGAGTTTTAAATCTATAAATGTAACTCGATAAAACAATTCTTTGGAAATCACAACTTCACTTACAACATATCTCACAACTTAAACAAAAAATACAAAAATTTTATAATGAAATTCCACATTAAAGTAAACAGCGCAAAAACCATTGAAGAAATTGAAAATTACTGGAGCAATGAAGATTATAGTAAACTCCTTGAACTGTTCAGTTTTCCCGATGCAAATACCATTAAACCAGAAAACCTGAGAGAAATGCTTTTTATGGCAATCACAGATTTTGAGCCGAATGACGCTGCAGCAACTGTTTTAACATATAAATTATCAGAAAGTTTAAATGAAGGCCAGATTGCACAGATTTCTAATGATATGTTGATTGATAAAGTCTGCGAAGAATATCCGGAAATAGAACTGCATTGTGATCTATTTTCTATCAATCAACTTCTTTATAAGGCTTATAACGGAACATTTTTAAACTGCAAAGCTACTTTGGTGAATTTTGAAATCGAAAAACCGAATGATTTTAAGGGAGAAATTACAAAGGAAATTGTGTTGAAATCATTCAACAGAGGTCTTTCTGACAGCAATATCATCAAAAGATTATTTGAAGAAAAGATGACCACAGAAACAAGATTTGAGCAGGCAGAAGATATTTTGTGGAAATTAAATGATGAAGGAAATGATACTTTCTCTTTCATCACTTCTGAATATTGGCTCAATAAAGATGAGATTATAGGTTCCGAATTTGAAGGAGAATGTCTTTTAGCTGAAACTGAAGCTTAAAATTAAGATTCGTAAAATAAAAAAACTCTAACGCAGAATTTTAGACTGCACCCAAAAGTAGAGACAAAATTAAAAATATTATTATGGAAAAGAGTTCGGTACTGTATCGGGCTCTTTCCTTTTAAATAATTTTATATTGTACAACTTCTATTTTAGAATGATCGTATTCTAATACTTACACTTTGTTACGTCAGAGACTTTTGTATTTGCTAAATCTTTTAATTAGGCATATGGTGGATGAGTCATTTGTCAGCAACTAATGTTGATCATTTGGTTAATTATCAGCTGCCTCTTTACCAAATTTTTTCAGCATGATAAAATGAGAGCGCAGTGCGGATAAAAAGGTCTGATTTTCAATGTAAGGCAAATTAAACTCCATTGCAGTCTTCTTCACAATAACGGAGATATCGCCATAGTGGATGTGACAGACTTTAGGAAACAGGTGATGTTCAATCTGCCTGTTCAATCCACCAAGAAAAAATGCTGCAAGCTTATTATGCGTTGCAAAATTCGCTGTTGTACGCATTTGATGCTCTGCCCAGGCTTCTTCCATCTGACCGCAATCATTGGGTATTGGGAAGTGTGTTCCCTCAACAACATGAGCCAGCTGGAAGACAAGTCCCATTGTCAATCCTTGGGTAATATGCAAAAACAGAAACCCGATCAGAAACTGCCACCAACTTACATCCAGTACCAACAGTGGCAAGACAATAAATAGCACGTAATAAAGCGCCTTGTAGAAAAATAGATTAAAATACTCCATTCTAGGATGTTTGTTCTGATGCGCTCCAATTTTTTTCTGAAAAAATTTCACATAATCTTTACGAAAAACCCATGACAGTGATGCAAGGCTATAAAGCGGAAAGGCATACCAATGCTGGTATCGCTGAATGGTATTCACTTCATCTTCTTCAGCAATCCGAATTAATCCCGGTGCTACATCAATGTCTTCATCGTGTCCGGGTATATTGGTATACGTGTGGTGAACGACATTATGCGTAATACTCCAAACATATGGATTGGCGCCGACCAGATTAAAAACAAAACCGAAGATTTTATTTACTTTTTTATTGCCTGAAAAAGCACCATGGATCGCATCATGACAAACATTGAATCCTACAAATGCACTAAACAAACCCAGTACCATTGAAAGTGATAAGAGAATCCAGATAGGCAATTCACCAAAGATAATGACTAGGTAAGTTATAGAAAATCCTGCAAGGAAAAATATAGTCTTTCCCCACATTTGAGAATTGGCATGCTGACTTAGTTGGTGCTGAGCGAAAAACTCATCTACTCTGCTCCTAACGGTTGCATAAAAACGTGAACCTGAAGCGGATGAGAATTTTAATTTTTGTGACATACAATATCATGTTTGACCTACTTAGTGCGAACAAACAGATGTGCTAAAATCGGGTGTTGAAATAAGGAGAATGTTGAGTATTCCGGCGCATTACCGGATTTCATTTTAATATAAGCAATTATTGTTCCTTTATGGTACACTAATTCAACAGCAGTAGGTGCATTTCTATAATGTCTTTAGTTATGATTCATACTGGGTTTATTCTGAGATATTTACTTCTTCAAGTCTTAAGAAAATTTTCTGAAGTCTATGAACAATTTATTCAGTTCTACTACTGATTTGTTCCTTTAGCATCTGCGTGAATAGTTGCATTCCATTACAGTCGTATTCATATCCTTCATTGTTGCCGGTTTGCAATATTCCTCATCTTACAATTGCAAAGCTTGCTAATTTTGGATATTTAATAAAAAAGGAGAATGACTGTAAATTAGCCATTAATCTGTTACTTTTAAATACTTATTCTGTCCGTATGTAATATCAAAATGAAATACTATTAATCTCCTCCCATTCAAATGAAGGTAATTTTATTTCTCTTCGAATTCTTAAATGAAAAACTCAATTTTACCCCTTCTCCAATGAAAATTCAAATATCCCCGATACTTTTAGCATTCTTATTTACGCAGAAGGAGAGTATTTTGATACGGCACACTTCCCAAACTGCCTTGAAAAATATCCCTTTCAGGGTGGAGGCTGCTATTTATTATTGGGAACTGTTGAAGTAGATGTTCATTTCCCCACCATCACCATAGATAAAATGGCCAAGATGCCATTCATTCCTGATCCCAGGTATTCTATGGATAAAGAAAAGTCGCTGGAAGCAGCAAGAACACTTCATGAAGATGTCAGCATGACACAAAGAAAACCTTATCCGCAGGAACATGAAATCGGTCTGCCAAGGCAGAGAATGATCTAGAATATAAACTCAATTATGAACAACAACCTCTTACATGAAACTCAAAAGCGACCATCGTTGATGAAATAAGTCCCGATCACAATTCCGTAATCGTAATTTTCGAGGGTGACAAAAACAAAAAGCATTTTTAGATCAAATGTTCTTTCAACCCATATGTCCACAAAATGAGAAAGTGGGACAGCTGGGAGTTGACAATAAGATGGGAGGAGTGAAATTTATAAAGATGAGAAGACTGCTGAGAAATCGTATTTTACCTATCTTCTATGTGATAAGGCTGTAGAGATCAATTTCCATATCGGAAAAAAGAAAGAACATTAATAAAAGTTTGAAATTTTTGCAGAGGTCTGCAATCTTTGATTCCGGATACCACATTTTTTTTCCAGCAGTGACCATGGAATATATTTGCTATTGAATCAGTTATACTTACATGAAAATTTAAACTTTGAAAATTGTCCGTCATCAATTAAGGGAAATTAGATAAATGTTATGGAAGTACACATTGATAATTCTATTCAATAACGGTTTTTCATTTCAAACTTCCAATTATTTAAGAATGACAACACTTTTATAACTATAATTTAAAATGTAATATTGAATTTAATTCACACAACTAAAGACTTAATGTTAATTTTTGTTAAATAAATTTTCGGCATTAAAAATAATTTTATCTTCGAAATGTCAATAAAGACAAGAAAAATCAAATTTTATTATGAAAACATTAAAAAAAATGAATTTAAATGTGGCAGTAAATGAATTGTCAAGAAAGGAGTTAAAAAGCATTATGGCTGGAAGTAGTAGCGGCAGGTTATTAAGATGCTGTAGAGAATTTGTAGCTAACAGCTGTATGCCTACTTGTGGAACTAGTTGTGGGGCAGGTTACTACGCTGTTTATTGCTAAAGAAGGAAGGCTGTTCCATTTTGGATACAGCCTTTTTATTTTTTCTCATTTATAATTAATGATTTATTATGATTTTTAAATTTTTGTTTTCATTTTTAATATTTACTTTTTCTTATTTAAGTTCTCAACAAGTTAATAGATTTATTTACGAATTAAATTATAAGGAAGACTCTACGGCCACAGTCTATAAAAGTGAAAGAATGTGCTTGGATATTGATGATAAAGACTATATATTCCGCAGTTACGACAGGTTTAGATTGGATTCTTTATATAATTTAAACAGTAATAAAGAGTATGAAGAAGTTGGAAATATTTTATATACTATCAAAAGAAAAGCAAATAGAAACAACTTCACGATTACAGAAGTTCAAGGTGCAATACGATATACGTTCGATGATGCTGTCGTCCTTGATTGGTCGATAACAAATGAAAAGAAAAGAGATGATCAAGGAAACCAAGTACAAAAAGCAGAAGCCTTTTTTAGAGGACGAAAATGGACTGCATATTTTAATCCAGAAATCCCGCTAAATGTCGGACCCTACAAATTCTACGGTTTACCAGGACTTATAACCGAAATATATGATGATAAAAAAGATTATGTCTTTAAATTGATTGGAAACTATAAAATATCAAAAAAAGCCATTGATGTACCAAGCTCCCGGTATGTCGACAAAGATCTCACAGTTAGTAAAAAAAAGTTTCTTCAAATTATGGAAGAATATAAAAAAGATCCAGCACGTGACTTTAAAGCGGGTGTATATAACGGTACTATAAAATTAGTAGATCGTGACCCCAATGACATTATTCGTGGTATTGAGGAAAAATCCAAAGAAGATCAGAAAAAAGCCAATAACCCTATAGAGCTAGCGGAATCGCACCCTTAATATTATGAGTCTAGATGAAAATATAGAAGCTGTTTACTCGTACCTAAAATCCCAGAAAATTTATCTCAATAAGAATAATCTTTCTTTCCAAGTTAAATCTCACGCTGATTCCCCGAGCTTACTTTCTTTTTCTGACACCCTAAATTTTTTAGGAATTTCAAATTTAGCATTTAATCTCGCTTTAGAAGACGTAGAAAACTTACCTGACTCTTTTCTTGCTCTCCTTGGTGAAGAAAATCAACAACCGGATTTGTTCCACATTACAAAAAAAGGAGATTACTATTTGTACAGAAAAGAAAAGAAAATTGTAAAAGCTACACGGAAAGATTTAGAAGCATTGTGGAAAAGTGTGGTGTTACTTGCAGAAGAACCTGAAGAAAAAGTAGATGAAAATAAATCAAAAATTTCCACCGGATCTCTTATTACTTTTCTCGTGATTATCATTTTGGGATCAGTTTATCTTTTTTCACATTCTTTACTCTTGACTCTTTTTGGAGTATTATCTTCAGTAGGATTATTTTTATCTATTGAAGCTTTGAAAACCGAATTGGGAATAGAATCTAAAGTCTCCCAGCGTTTTTGTAATATTGTTGTAAATGCAGATTGTGGTCAAGTCATTAATTCTGAAAAAAATGAATGGCTACAAAAAATTAAAATAAGCGATATTAGTTTGTGGTTTTTTTGTTCTCAACTAATGGCTCTTTTTGTTTTTTCAGTAGCCGGATTTACCGAAACATTTGTAAATTATATGACCTTTAGCTTATTACTATCAAGTCCTATCACTTTATATTCTATATATTTTCAGTATAAAATTGAGAAAAAGTGGTGCCTGATCTGCTTGGCTATTATTGTGCTTACTTATTTAGAATTTATTTTTTTACTGTTTTTTAAGACGAATTTAAAATTTGAAGCGTTATCATCAATTCTGTTTTTTATTATCTTCTTAATCGTTTCAATTTTAGTTTATTTACTAAAACCTGTTTTTATAGAAAAAAGAAATTTGAGTACTAATTATTTAAAGCAAATAAGATTTTCAAAAGATTACGTCATTTTTAGGAATACATTGATTAAATCCGAAACTCAATTTTTTGAAAAAGAATATATTTTATTAGGCAATCGTAAAAGCAAACACAAAATTTCAATTGTTACAAGCCCAACTTGTGAATTTTGTGAAGCTGCTCATTATGTATTAGATAATATATATAAGCAATTTGGACAAAATTTGGCAATAAGCATAAGATTTAATTATTATGATTTCCTTAGTATAGAAACGAAAAACCTTTATCTGCGATTAGGAGAAATTTATGAAACTGAAACTGAAATAGAGTTTTTGCAAGCTTTGAAATATTGGTTTGAAAATAAAAATTTAGATGATTGGTTTGATAAGTTTGGAAAACTGGAAAACCCAGAGAATATAGATATGAAATTTATTGAAATTACAAATGAAAATTTGGAAAAGGGTTTGAATTTCACTCCGAATATTTTCTTAAATCAATATAATTTTCCCAATCAATATGACGTAGAAAATTTAGAATACTTCATTGCTGATTGGATAGAGGATAAAGAATTATGAACAAAATTATACTAATTACCTGTTGGTATGGTAAGTATCCTTGGTATTTGCCTTACTATATACACTCTTGTAGTTTCAATCCAGACATAGACTTTGTAATTATTACAGATAACACGGATAAAATTCCCTTTCTTCCTAAAAATGTAAAAATCATTGATAAGAAATTAGAGGAAATAATAGATACAACTTCTAGAAAAATGGGCTTTCAAATCAATATTGATTATCCATATAAGTTATGTGATTTTAAACCTGCTTACGGTTTTATGTTTCCCGAAATAATTAATGGATATGATTTTTGGGGGCATTGTGATTTGGATATTATATACGGGAATATTAGGTCTTTTTTTACAGATATTTTTTTAGATAACTATGATTATATCAGTGTACGCCATGATTACACCACTGGATGCTTTGGACTTTATAGAAACAATGATTTATTAAATAATTATTTTTTTAATAGTAAAGATTACAAAAAAGTGTTTTCTGATCCTAAGCATTATTGCTTTGACGAGTGTAATTTTGCTTGGGATGAGTTAACAAGCGGAGCTTCTATTTTTGACTTGGAGACAGAAATAGAGAGTTTCACACACTTAATGAAAAATGCGGAGAGAATGAATAATATCAGAACACATTTTGATTTTATTTTAATGGAAGGATATGACGGGCGTTTAAGATTTGATAAAGGCAAGATTATTTATAAGAATAAATATGAAGCAATCATGTTTCATCTTTTTTGGTTAAAAAAAGTTTTCAGTCCCAAAAAATGGCCCAAAAAGATTCCTGAGAGATATAATATCAGTCCAACAAAAATCTATTCTAGATGATAACATTAGAATATAAATTTTAAAACATATTAGTCTAAGTGATTTTTAGGAAGAGTATTTTATATTTATTTAAACAAAATAGTAACATAGGTGGAAAGTATTGATATTATTTATTTCTCCGAACGAGATAATTATTTACGAAGGATTTCTGACATTTTAAATAAAAATATAGAAAGCGAATTTGTTATAATCTGTAGTGCTTCAAAAAAAATTGATGATATATCATCATTTAAACATATAGCTGACTGCATTAGTAAGGCTCAAAAAAAAAGTGCAGAAATACTTTTAGGAGGAGTCAAAAATTTTCAAAAAATATTAGAAATAGATGAAAATCTATTTTGTGTCGAAAAATTCCAAGGATTTAATTTCATTATTTTCTTTAACAGTATATTCGACCAGATAATCAATAACCAACATTATACTCATGTTTGTATTGAGGAATTTTTATGTGAGATTGCAGAAAACATTTTTGTTATGCATCCATTTATTACTTTAGAAGAAAGTTTTACTGAGGTCGGTCATTATGATCAGTCAAACAATATTATTGAAGACTTAAAACATATTCGTAAATTTTATCGATCATGAATAAACTGTATGAAGAAATTGCTATTCCTACCTATATAATCAATCTTAAAAAAAGAGAAGATCGTCTGAAAAGCGTGTTGAAGGAATTTGAGGGTAAAGATGAATTTGACATTCAAATCGTAGAAGCCTGTGAACATCAATATGGAAATATAGGTTTATGGCAAAGTATTGTAAAAATTATTGAACTGGCGCAAGCTAATGACGACGATGTTATTTTACTAGTAGAAGATGATCATGTTTTTACAGATTTTTATTCTAAAGAATATCTCATTTCAAATATTATTAATGCTAATTCAAACGGTGCAGATCTTTTATTGGGGGGTATCGGAGGCGGTTTTGAACATGTGGTTCCAATAACACAAAACAGATTTTGGATCAATCATTTTTGGTGTACCCAATTTGTCGTCATTTATCAAAAATTTTTTGACGAAATACTAAATGTGAAATTTGGTGATGAAGACGGAGCAGATAATGTCTTATCCGAGCTTACATTGAATAAAATGGTGATGTATCCCTTTATCTCTGTGCAGAAAGGTTTTGGATATTCTGATATTCAAAATACGAATAAAGACGAGTATAATATTGAAACATTTTTTATAAAAGCACAAAAAGAATTATCATTCTACTTTCATAAATATAAAGAATTGATTATACCATAGCATCTAACATTATAGTAAGCAATTACAGAATGATTTTGTAGTTTTAAAACTAATTAATCATATATTAATAAAAGTTATAAATTTGGCAGAGATCTGTTTTTCCCAAACCTTCCGTTAAACCTAGAAATTACAAGTTATAGAAATTTTGACTTTTCTTATCTTTTACTTGAATGAATCATTTGATGAAAATGCTTATGATTATATCTTCTAAAATGATTTTTAATGTCATCTAATGAGATGATTTATACCTAGAGAATAATAAGAATCAAATTTTCAATGAACTACATTTGCATCTTGTGAGGCTTCCGACTTTTTCTATGCGGATTACCATTCAGGCAGACACACGGAAAACTGTAATCAATTCCTTGAAAACAATAAGAAAGAATATTGATGGAGGCTTGAAATATTTTTGCGGAGGTTCTGGGAACTCCGATCCCGGATACCTAAAAATATTTTTTTGCGCAGTGACCTATAGAAAATCAGTGAGCCTCATATGGAGTCATAGCAGTTGAAAATTGATCTGCTTATGATAGATCAATAAATAAGAAAGAATGTTTTTGAGAGATACAGTTAAATACGTCTGTACATCGGATCCAGAAGTGTCCTCAAAAAATTACTAAAGCTTAGGAAAAGAACTAAATGGCTTAATGAATTTATCTGTCAAAGATATGCTCAGAAATAAAATATTGGTCAATTCGCCTTTTTTCTCCTGATGTAATAAAAAGTCAGTTATGATTGTCTCAACAATATGAGAATCTACTTTTTACTCTTATTATTTTCACTACAGTTTGTTGCACAGCAAACGAACCCCGGTGTTGATGAAATTATCAACCGAGAAATGAAAGAAAGAAAAATCCCTGGACTGCAACTGGCAATCGTACAAAAAGGAAAAATTATTTTAAGCAAATCCTATGGAATCGCAAATCTGCAGTACAATATTCCTGTAAGCAATACGACCATCTTTCCTATCAATTCCAACACGAAGGTTTTTACCGGCGTTGCCGTGATGCAGTTGGTCGAACAGGACAGAATCAGATTGAATGACCCGATCAGCAAATATCTGGATGATATTCCTAATGAGTGGCAAAAAATTACCATCGACCAGTTGCTAACTCATATTTCAGGATTACCTGAAATCCTGAAACTTCTTGATCCTATGACTGGAAATATAGGACCTTTAAAAACTGAGGCTGCAATTTGGGAAAAGCTCAAGACGATGCCTTTAGAATTTAAAACAGGAGAACAATTCAGTTACAACCAGACCAATTATTATTTGTTGGGGAAAATTATTGAAAAGATTACCGAAAAGCCTTTCAAAACCGGTTTTGAGAGGAATCAATTTAAAATTGCACATCTTAAAAATACGGTATTTGGAGATTCCAGAGCTATTATTCCGAACTATGCGCCATCTTATCGCTACAATAGCTTTTTTGACGGCAAAAAAGGTGAAGCGAAACTGACCAATACCTACACGGAATTTCCTGATTTCACCCGAACTGGAGCGGGGCTTAACAGTACCGCTGAAGATATTGGAAACTGGCTAATCGCTTTGCAAAGCGGCAAATTATTTCAAAAATCATCAACATTGGTTATGATGTGGTCACCAAGTACATTCAATAACGGAAGTCCTACCAGTTGGGCACGTGGATGGGGAATTACAAAGTTTAGAAAAAATCATAAAGCAATAGGAATGTCGGGAGGAAACAGATCGGTTATAATGTTTTATCCAGACGATGATTTAGCAATCATAGTATTAACCAACTTGGCAGGAAGTTCCCCTGAAGACTTTATCGAGGAAATAGCAGGATGTTATAATCAGGATATAGTGAAGGCCGATCCGTTAACCTATTTAAGAAAAAATCTGCGGGAGAAAGGATTTGATAAAGCTGTTGAATTTGTAAAAAAAGAACAAAAGACAAATCCGGAATTTAAACCTACGGAAGATGAACTCAATAACTGGGCATACCGGATGATGTCAAATAATCAACAGAAGGAGGCTTTGGAAATCTTCAAACTCAATGTTTACCTATTCCCGAAAAGTTGGAATGCCTATGACAGCTATGGGGAAATCTTTTTGAAAATGGGAGATAAGAACAAAGCTATTGAGATGTACAAAAAATCCATTGATCTAAATCCTAATAATGAAAACGGCAAAAAAATTCTCACTGAAATCACCGCTCAATAAAACTTTGAATAATTTCGAAGTTTAGAAGAATAAACAATGCAGTCAGTTGTCTTTTATAAAATTTCTCTATTTTTAAAGTTATCTTAAAAATTTCCTATGAAACAAATTTCTTTACTGTTTGTCATCCTCACAATCATTTCCTGTTCAACCAAAACTTCTGTGAAAAGTGATTTTGATTATAAAAAAATTGAACAGGTAGCTGACTCTATTCAAATTGAAAATATTACCGTCAAAAACCTGTTTAAATATCAAATATTAGCTCACCACTCCACAGTTTTTGACTCAACGATGATAGACAGAAATGTATACAAGCCTCATCAAAAATTATGGGACAGTTGCTACGGTGTGATTTTCGGTGATGAGAATGGAAAAAAATTCAACAATTCCACGGGAATGATCAAATGGAACAGAACATTACTTTCAGAAAACAAACAGGATTTGATAAAAAAAACAAAACTTCTAACAGACATCAATCTGAACAAATTGATCAGGAAAAACCTGAGTAAATTCAGTAAGCTTGTTCCTTATCAACCTAAGGCAAAATTAAGTTTACTATTCACACCAATTACAGGAATTGGTTTTGGGGGTTGTAATGCTGAACAGTTTGCTCTTGAAATAAACAATCCCGGAGTTGATATTGAGTATACACTCACCAAAGGATTGCCGCACGAATTCAACCATCTGGTATATGAAAAATTCAGAAATGCTGATCCTGATAAAGAGTCTGCACTGAGCCAGACCATAGATGAAGGTTTTGCCTGTTATTTCACCTACGTTTTTTTCGACAGAAAGATTACACAACATGAGGCGGTAGAAAACATGACCCAACAGCAATGGGATTGGTATATCAAAAATGAGAAGGAAATATTCAATAAAGTGAAAGGTTTCTTTTCAGACACTTCCGGTGATAACCCGCTGCTAAGGAACCAGAAAATCAAATTGTTTCCCGAAGCACCGAAGACCCTTAATTATTGGCTGGGATTTAGAATTATCACCAAGTATGTAGAGAAATATGGAAAAGATTCATGGAAGGATCTTTATACGATGAATGCTAAAGAAGTTTTATCGAAAAGTGGGTATGAAGAATATATTAACAAGCTCTAACTACGAATGATAAAATAATCAAATTGAAATTAGTTCGTACAAAAGATTCAGAACAAATCAGCACATACCATTGCATAAAAAAAGAGAATATAGAGGGAGCAACTCCAAAAATGCTATACCCCATGGAGGTACATTTGGACATTCATCTTGGACCGCACTCTATCCGAACCAAAAAGCTGGTATTTTTCTAGTTACAAATATTCTAACAAAAGATTAAAAACTGTAACCGGATCATTGATTAGGGAAGCAATATAGAATAGTACTTTTAAAATAGTGAAAAATTTAATGATATGTGGGTGTATTCAACCATTCAAAAGGATGGAACTCCTATTTTTTGAAGAAGCCCATCTTTGCTTGGGCCGAATACTCTTATCTTAAATCAGTTCTAAGGGACGATAACCAGATAAATCCTCACCATAGGGCCTTGCAGTATTCCACCAGCTAACAGTTCTACCCTCTTCTCTCCCCTCTTGGTACGCACCATCTTGCTGCTCACTCAGGAATGAAAATAAAAAGAGATTATGATCAGGGAAAGCAATTTCTTCATCCTTAATACAAGGGACTTCATTTAATTGCTTGCTGATGTAGAGAACCAATTGTGTCGGGTTTGAAGCAAAAAGAGGCATACCCTGGAAATGCAGCCGTTTCGCCCTGTCGTCTGCGAAAACCTCGATCAGTTGGTTGGCTTTATATTCAAGCGATATTCCAGAGTCCATGAACACCCTCGAAATGTCATCCCGGCTATCTCCGATAACCTGCATTCCTTCAAGTACAGTATCTAAATCGTCCTGAGTGAAGAATTCTCTGAACATATTAAAGGTATCATACAGTTCCTGTTGCTGCTCCTGGAAATTTTCACTTTTTTCTGCCGTGATCGAACCAATTTCATGATGATATGTCTGCAGCGCTGATTTATCCGTCAAAAATCGTAGAGGCCCCAAGCCCTTCATCGGCAATAGTTCCCAAAATGTCGAATGTGGGGTAAGGTTATTCATATCACAAAATTAAGTATATTTTGAAGTAAAACCATAGGATATTTCCCTTACTGACCTGTACCGCCAATCACAGCGATTTTAGATTTATTATTCATTTCTGTTCTTTATAAAATTTGAAAATAAAATTACTGTCCGTAAATTTCCAAAGGAAAAATACAAATTAACAAAAGGCATTAGACTTTTTTCCAATGAGAACCAATGTTTTATAAGAGGTTTAATAATACAAATGTAAAGAAAAGTATAATATTAACAGATTGCGAAGAAAACACTATTGTTAAAAGGCTCCTGCGTCATACGGGCTAATGTGCATGATTCACCGGCAGTTTTTCAATTAGCAGTTAGTAATAAATTGGGCTTTGATTCGATTTCCATTCAAAATGCAAATTTTAAATATCTTAGCTTTATTAAACAACACCGAAAACATTTTATGAAAAATATTGACAGAATACATCCATTCAAATCGACAATCAAAAAAACCGCATCTGGCATGGTGACAAATTTAGCTGCAGACTTTAAGATTTCAGCGAAAGAAAGTATTTCATTCGGAACAAAAACGCTTCTGGCAAATTACATATATGATAAAGATGAAAATTACAATCTGGTTTATACTGTTATTGATAACGATGGAAGCGAGGAAAGCTTTGTTGAAGACGATGGCATTTTACCCACCTTGTTTCTGAGCCCAGATCTGGAAAACTATGCTTCTGTTGTACCCTATGATCCTGATAAAGATCTGGAAATCAGTATTCCGGTTTTTAATCGTGAAAATATTGAATTACTAAAAAAAAACAGACCATTTACCGGAGACTTTATTGGAACGTCAAATCAGTATTCAATTTTTCATAACTCTGATATTTGGTCTGATACAAAACCTGACAAACTTCTTGCGATCGAATTTAAAAACGGAAGCATAAAAAAGAAGCATAACGTAAAAATTGCTCTTCCACGAAACAATAATATATATATTCAGAATAATAAAATCCATTTGTTGGCAAAGGATAAAACAAATTGGGTACACCGACAAATTGATGAACTGGGAAATCTGATGCAAGAAAGAACTATCAAACCAAACAATAAATTTTTTCGCCAGATATTAAGTTTATCATTTGAAGAAAATTCATTCATCCTTTGTGAGGAAAAAGGAAAAATTTCCATTGAAGTTATTTCTGTACAAAATGCCTGTAATACTATAAATCTGATAGAAATTGAAGATGAATTTTATAATACCTGGCAACCTGTACAGGTTGCAGAACAAACTTTTGTTACGAGATTTAATAATGAGTTCGGCAACGGATGGATCACAACAAAAAATGAGCAATTGCTGGAACTATTTTACAGTAAAGGAGAAGAAGGATATAAAAACCTTGTGACTGGTGAAGTTGCAGAAATGAATAATGAAAACCTCATTATTTCAAGCATAAACAAAGTGAAAGAAAATTGTTATGCAGTTGTTTTTTATCCAATGGCAAATGATGAGAACGAATGCAAAGAGCTGATTATCTTGAATCGTACAATAAAATAACAACAGTTTTCAATAAAATCGGTTCTGGGCTTTTAATTCGACAGTTATAATATTTTCAATCCGAACACAAACCAACAAAATGTTGACAGTAATCGTACATAAAGAAATGCTAAAAAAAATAAATTACAAAAAGAAAGAAGGCTGGGAGAAGATGAGGGAATCTGCGAAGATGAACAACCAATCACTGGCACTAGAGATGATTTCAGAAAACGGGTGTCAGTCAGCAGCATTATTTTTATGAAGATTGCACTTCCTCCATTTATTGCAACGATGACGACATTTTTGAGGATTTATCATCGATATCAGTGTAGATGAAAAGGAGAATATAAAGATGTAAATTTAACCGGATAATGCAAATCCAACCGACTTAAATAATGACAGATAAAAATTACGCCATTTTCAGAAAAAATTATGAAGATCATATTTCTAAGAAATTGGAAATTGGCAAAGAACAATTTTATATTGACTATTACGAAACCAAACAACCTTTTGGTTTAGCCATATCCGGATTTATAATGCTTGTGTTTGCTCTTTACATCATACTAAAAGTTCATACATTTTACGGAATTTCACTAACTATCATAGGCTTATTTTTTATTTATGGTGGACTTAAAAAAAACAAATTAGTTTTCAGAATTTCTAAAAATGGAATATGGACTGTTGAATTCGGATTTATTTACTTTCGACATATTGATCGTTTTGAATTTTACCGATATATAGGAAAGCACAGTTCGGAACGATTGAAAATTCATATTAAGAATTATAAAATGTATAAAATGGAATTGCCCTATTTTGAACAACAAATATCTCATATAGACAATTACGGAAATCTGAAAGAAAAACTACATAATGCCTTGGCCAATGCAAATAAAAGAAGTGAGGACACAAATTACCGCTAATAAGAATTTTTATTGGAAAAGACTAGGTGCATCATTAAATTCAGTAGTAGATAATTTTTCAATTGTAAGATTAGCAGTTGTAAATTAAAAATCAAAGTGCAAATACTTGAAAAATTTGGCATTGTTGAAGCCGGAAAAGACTATTTCTGGTTTGACTGTGAAAGTTTTTAAGAAAGTGAGGCTTATATTAAATTGATTAAAAATCTATCATCCAGATCTGTTTAACGCCAGCTTGTATTTCGACCAATCTCATATTATTAAGTATCTTAAAGAACTGAACGATAAGAGATCAAGTGATTTACTTAAAAGAGTTGAGATAGATAAAGAAAATATTTGGCTATATCTTTAGACTTTCCATTTTTACAATTATAAATCTTTTTACAATCGTTTCTTTGTTCTAATCCAAAAAGAAATGAAAATTAAAATTATCGTAGCAATCATCTTTTTAATTGTATGTAATAAGACACAAGCCCAGATGAATCGACAAATTTCTCAACTGTCTGACTTTTGTGAAGTATGGGGCAATTTAAAATATTTTCATCCTGAGATTTCAGCGGGGAAACATAACTGGGATTCTCTTGCTGTTTTATCAATCAGGAAAATTTTGAGTTCCGATGATAAAACTGCTTTTCAAAATGAAATAGATAAATTAATTCAGATAGCCGGAAAAAATACGGCTGAAGAATTTATTGTTGATCAATCGCTACATCCCTATACCTACAGAAACATCAATCATTCATGGATTGAAAGCAGTAAGAATTTGAATGAAAATCAGAAGGAATATTTGCAATATAATTATTCGCACCCGTTTCAAGGACAGAATTTCTACGCACAAAACAATCCTGATGATGACGGGAATATCATTATGCCAAATGAAAAACCATATCCCGAAATGAAATTCCCAAACATAGAATACAGGCTTCTGGGGCTATTCCGTTTTTGGAATGTCATCAATTACTATTATCCCTATAAATATGCGACAGATAAACCTTGGGAAAAGGTTTTGACGAACTTAATTCCTAAGTTTGTAAACGCAAATGACAATATTGCTTATCACAAAGCTGTTCTGAAAATGTCTGCATCGATTGATGATGGACACGGTGGCGTTTATCCCTTCATCGATCTGGAAGTAGCAGGCAAATATAATCCGCCGTTTTTTTTCAAACTGATTGACAACAAAGCAGTGGTGACAAAAATTTTAGATGAAAGTGAAGCCCGAAAAGGGAATATTAAAAAAGGAAGCGTGATTGAAAAAATCAACGGGATTACATTGAAAAGACGAGCTAAAGAATTGTGGGATTACGTTCCCGCAGGAAATAAAGCAGGCAAATACAGAGATCTGCATAAGCTAATTCTAAATAGCATCGCAACAATACTTAGCGTCTGCTGTTTAGCAGTATCCATCCTGGGTTATTCTCAGATTTTCGGGAAATGCAAAAGCGACAATGTCTTTAGGGATATTAAACTTGGGTCAAATATCAGCAACTATCCCAAATTCTTAAAAAAAATTCAACAAATAAGGAATATTTTGGTACATAAGTGTATAGTCCAGTAAAACGAATATCATTTTTCCAACTGCAATCTGATTAAATTAATTTTCTGTTTCTCATTATTATCAATCAATATGTCTGGGGTTATTCCTATATTATCAATAGGATTTTGAGGAAGTCGCTTAGATCTTGATATAGGTATGATTAAATTATATTCTGTACAAAAAATATCGAAATATTGTGAATTGGCATAATCTAACATTCCATAAGAATTTTCGCCGAATACAGTTACCTTCTTACTCTGTTTAGCTGTTAATAATAAGGATTCTGCTGAACTTGCCGTATTGCGATCAATTAAAAAAGCGACTTTTTTAGGATATTCATATATAGAGTCTAATTTAATATACATTATATCCTTACCTCCCGGGTTTATAAAACTATCTACGTTCTTTTTCATTAGCGCGACAACATCTGTAATATATTTTTTAGCTTCTTCGTCCACACTTTTATCTTTAAGCTGTTGCTCATAGTTTTTAATATTGTCTTCGCTAGCCCAATATTCTGAAGGAAATATCGCTATTGAATTTGTATATAAATAAGGTATAAACGGACTGTATGTAAAATCAATTCCTCCCATATTCCCCCTCAAATCGATAATCCAATTTGGAGTCTTGTCAAGCAGTACCTGATTTTTTTTTATGATACTATCTATTTTTTTCTTCTCATCCCACTCAAATGAAGGTAATGTTATTAATAACGTGTTATCACTTAATTGTTTTAAACTCGCTTCTTTTGCTAAGCTATCTTTAGCCGGAGGAGGAAGGTTTTTAAATTTAGGAATCTGTTTATTGAGCTGACTTAGTTTTTCAGGGTGTTTTTCTCTGTAACGCCAGTCAAGTTGTACTCTCAAATGATAATCCTTAAAATAGCTTGTCCAAGTTCGTAATAAAACATAACAGGAATCAATATTAGATGTATTTTTTGCTCTTGATAACAGGTTATTAGTAAATTGGCTAAACGCTTTTTTATTATTCAGATTGATTTTGTCATTATACCCCGCATAGTTTTTACTTACTTTGGTGACAGTAAAGTTAAAATTATCTAAACAGTCACAGTTCTGTGCCATTAAATTTGATGTCAATAATATAAAAATAGTTGAAATAAATATTCTTGTTGTCATAGGTTTCTTTTTTGGCTTTTGCACTAACTGTACGTGTATTGCTAAATTTACCACTTTACTTTTTTACGATATGCTAATTATTTTATCTGTTGAAATGATCAACATTTTTATTAAGAAATTCGATGGTTGATCCATCATATTTGGTGCTTATCAATCTGTCTTTTTTAATTTGCAGTTTGCCATAATCGGCAAAATGATCAATAATCACAGCATTACCCAACATTTTCCAAGGATATACTTTTTCATCAATAATGTGCGTCTCAGTGTCTACAACTTGCTGCTTGACTGTAACGCTATCTTGATCAAAACTTAAATGTAAAAAGATATAAATATCATATGCGCCATTGGTCGCCGCCCTACCACTGTGGCTTAATTTTCCAACAAAGGTTTTCCCTACTACTCTACTTTTCGAAGCATTTTCAGTATGTTGGTCTGACCAATTTTCGTTGTTTTTTTTAACAGGGTTAACTTTAATGTTGATGCCTATTGTATCGCTTGCTTTTTTTTCGGTTTGCTGGTTGCTCTTTCCATTGCAGGCACAAAGCGATAGAACTAAAAGCAAAACAAGCTGTTTTTTTATTTTTAATAATAGGCAACTTTTAAGCATATTGATCATCAATCATAATTTTTGGATTACCCGCCAATGCTTCATTTTTTAAATATATCCTTTGGGTTAGATTTCCATGTACATGATAATGATGTTTCGTACCATTGACCAATTGAATGGTTATCCTGCAATCTTGTCTGCTTCTCGTAAAATTGAATCTTTTAAAATGTATACTTTTTATATCAGTAAAAGTATATGCAGGCTGATTAAATATTTTAAAAAATTGCACTTTATCCTGGTAAATAATAAAAGAAGGTAACCATTGTTCGGCAAATGGGCGTAAGGTTCCCTGCTCAACGAAAATGGATGATTCCTTTTCACTTAATTGATTAACTGTAGTTATATACGCATTGAAGAATTTAAACATATAAATTCCCAGCGTGCTAAATACTAAACAGATAAACAAAATAAGAAGAAAAGGGAAATTTAAATAGCTATTATCATCACTAAAAGCATAATATAATAAAATGAACAGTCCTGCCCACATCAATATAATACACGTGATGAATATACTTAAACTCCACCACTTACGCAAAGTGATTTTTTTCAAAATAAGTTCCTTCATTTTTTAATACAATTTAATTAAAAGATTTCCCAAAATAACCGAGCACTTGAGTCAAAGGTTTAAAATAAGAGTTTTTAAAATACTTTTAATTTTAAATCTGGATATTTTAAAATCAAAAGATCCAAAGTTTGAGATGTTTCCTTAACAAAGTAGCTTGATAATGGTGCAAAACCTCTTTGTAAGCCACTCTTATATCTCCTCCAATCATTAAAATAATTTCTAAAGATGCCAACTAAATATTTGATACAGAAAATATAAAATGCAGTTTTGCGAGAATATAAAGATCTGGTTTTAGTGGTTTTTTCAAAAATTGTCTATCGTTTCCAAATTTCACTTGTTTCCCAATTTACAATATCAATTTTTGAGTCAGCTGTTAAATAATGATTTCCATCTTCCAGCGCGTCTTCATCTAATTTATAAAGATTGTTTTCTAAATCGTTCTTAAAAATTTCAATCAACTCTTTTGTAGAATTTGCTACTAAAATCCCTGTTCCATATTCATCATCTTTGAAGATGATTTGACCATAATGTCCTTGGCTGGTTGGGGCCAGATCAATGAACAAACCGGTATGAGATCCGTCAAAAGCGAATTTTACCCAATCATTATTATACATATTGGTCAGGTCAATTTCTTTATCTGCTTTTTCAAGTGGAATATTTTCAGATGCGTAATGTTCTTTTTTGTACAAATACTCTTTAACAATCCGGTTGACAGGAAAGAAATCCATACCATAGAACAGGCTTCCGAAATTTTCATGGTTATTTAATCCGTTGTGCCATAAATAAAGTTCTTTAAAATCAACGGGGAAACTTTTACCAATTGTTTTTTCCACTTCGTTAATTTCACTTTCTGTAGCAGGTTTTTGAAGCGAATGGTTAAGAATTTTCTGTGCATTTTCTTTTAACCAATTTTCTATTTTTTCAAAATCTTGTTTCATCCTATTTTTTGTAAGTAATTTAAAGAATAGACTCTGTAAAATCTTAGTAGCTTATCTTATTTTTATAGATCCTCAATTGACAACTAACACGGAAGCCACCATTGCATAAAAAAGAGTTTTCCGTTTTTAAGAAAAATATTGATATGCCCGTCGTAAAGTTCATAATCACCTTCTCTTAATTGAATCATCTGCAGTTCGCCCTCACCGTAAACATTCATAGTACCTATATTTTCTACTGAATTGGGAAATATTTCTTTTAGCTGAGCAATTGTCGTGGAAGCATTAAATATCATTCCCTTGTATAAAATAAAATTGTTTTTTGTGAATTTAAACTCATCAACCGCTACCTTTTCATCTGAATTTTCAAAACGCGAACCATTTTTGTACAAAAATTTGTACTGTAAATTTTTAGCTGGATCAAGATTTTGAAAGACATAGGCGCATGGTTCTTCCTGCTTCATTAGTTTAGTACTATCTGGCTCTCCGAAGTTGTTCTTAAAATCTTTTAAGGAGAAAAACCGTTTTACCTTACCATTAAAAAGCATCAGATCGGCATCAAGAGTTTCAATGCTGTTTGCGTGGTTTTGATCAGGTGGCGCAGTTTCTGTTACAGGGCTTTTTGAGGATATACTAAGCTGTTTCTTAAAGGGAACTGATTTCGTGTCATCCTTTTTTCTTTTATTATTCCGGTCTTTATTTCCTTCATTTTTGCAAGCTGTAAGGGCTGAAAATAAAAAATAGAGAAAAAGTATTTTCTTCATTTTATGAATTTTAAAGTTGCTTCATGTGCTAAATAAATAATTCTGATACTCTAATTATACTTTATTTTACCAGCTAGAAAAGATCGTTTGATATTTTCAATATCGTTTTGAAAAACATCCAGATCTTTTTCTAATACGATATTATTTGTGCCGGTTTCTTTGATGACAAAATCAAAATAGTCTTTCTTGAAAATAGAAAAAAGAGGCCTGTCTTTAAATGCAAGCTGACGGGTTGTGATAAAAAAGTCGTATTGTGAAAAACTGTATTTTATTTTTCCTATCCGTACACCGTCCTTATCAATTAGACATTTATTTTTGAGATAGGTTGAGATAAGCAGTACCGGAAAAATGATGAACCCAAACAAACTGAAAACACCAATTCTATAGATTGGGGTTTCATGAAGTATTACTCCCCAAATCAGGTTATAAAATGAAGCGCAGCTAATGATTAAACCAATAACGGAATAAAAAATAAGTGTTTTTTTTGCCAGTGATATCTTTAAATTCATTTGTAGTAAATTCTTTTCGTTAATACTAAGTGAATGGTGTAGAGGATTTCAATAAACTTACAAAAAATTAATTTTAGCATCAGCCTTCTTATGAGATGAGGTGATTATTTTGGGTTCTATCTTTTTTCATTTCATTTGGGTTCACCAACTTTTTTGAGCTCGATGAATGGTATTGGTATACTTTTCAGATAACCAACAACTGCAATCCCATAATTGCATGAATTTCAATTAGTTTAGACCATCACTATTATTCAGCCAGAATAAGTTAATACAGTTTTTAATATCTCTGTCTTGAGGTACATTTAAAAGTAATATGCTTTTACCGTATAAAAGATAGAATTTCATTATATGGTTTTCCAGAAATAATTCCATATAAGGAAACCAAAAATAGAACACCTGAATCACTAAAAAAACGGGTTTGTACCATAATTATGTTAAATTTAGTAATATCTTATCAGGCTCCTCAACCACAATTTTCCTGTTTTTTTAAAAATTGGGTGAATTTTATTCAGTGAATTTCTTCTGAAAAATTAGTTAACTGCTGCGGTATACTCTTCCCTATTATTTTACTTTATCTATTCTTACTTCATACGGATAAATTGATGCTTTCCCAACTTCAAATGACACTTCTACCTTATCATTCGTTGTGAGTGGTTTGCCATCGTTGTCGTAGAATATCGTTTTATCAGATCCACGTCCTGCATCTTCAGGAACAAAAATACTGTTGTGTCCATCCTGTTTCCAACTCATCTCTACTGGAGTAATTGTTTCTCCGTCATCACCGGGTGCTGTATTGACATATACGGTTTGAGGCCTGTCAACGTAAACCGTCATTCCCGCCGAATAATTCAAATATCCTGTAATAGAAAAGCGTTTCCCTTCATTGGCCTCTTTGTCGTCCAAAATTTTTTGCACTGCTATCTTTGACGATTCCACCGGAGTTCCTTTTTCACGGTTTTTCCCTCCATCAAAGAATGAGCACGATGTGGCTGCTAATAATGTTCCGGCAAATGCTGCTGCTATGAACAATGTTTTAGTTTTCATATTAATTTTTTTAATGATTTTTTGGGATTGTATTAATGCTTATGGCTCTATAATTTCTTCATAGCCAATATACAATTCTCCTGATTAATTACTGATTTAAAATAACTCGTCGACTACTTCTTCCAATTTTTTCTGTAACTGCCCTATTTCAGCCGTTGTCACTTTTCGGTTGATTCTCGTGTCATTTCTAAGTTTCAGATAATAATCCAGTTCATTTTTTGTCGTTTCGGGTTTGATCTGATGGAAATTTGAGCTTACCCAATAGTCACCTTTGCATTTATCATCATATAATTGTAAAAATATAAAATCATCCTTTTTGTCCCCATCGATATCCTTAATAACAAATGCAGGAATAGTCAGATCACAGCCTTTGACAGTAAAAACAGATTTAAACTTTGAAACCATTTGATTTGTTTTTGGGCTTATAAAAAAAAGGGTTAATGATGATGTCTCTTTATTACCATTCTCTACTTTGCAGACTGCCAATACAACAGGATCATTATCTGCTTTTGTGATGTAAGCTTTTTTAAGCGTGACAGGAATCAACTCTCCAGTATAATCATTTTTATTTTTGAAGGTACGATCTGCTGTGCATAGTCAAAAGTATTCTTTTTCCAGTCCGACAATATTTTTGGGGGATTCATTTTATCTTTCTGTGCAGCAGTCGCTTATTGGTAAAAACACAAAACAATACATCCACGAAAAAGTCATTGAAAAAGACCGTCAACAACTTAGGCGCTCAAGCTTGCAATCTTGTTAGTGACAGTATGGTAAACAATCTCTACAGAAAATGACCGCATGTCATAAAGAACAATTTTAAGTTCATTTTTATTGGTTTCACATATAACCTTTCCTTCAGACAGAACTAATTCATGTTGGCAATACTTCTGCATATTTTTAAAATCATAATAAGAGATAGATATGGTAGTTTTATAAAAATTATTTGATTGAAGAAACTTTTTGATCTAATTTCTCGATACTTTGTTTTATATCTAACAAAGCATTATTCATTATGTAAAGGTAAGACTCTAGTTTTTAGTGTTAACGTTTTTTTATTGATTAGAATTATTTTAAAAGATATTTTTAAAATTTCCTTAGTCCTAATTAATTATTTTTTACGAATAATTTATAATTTTAATGGAATATATCTTTATACTTACAAAAGTTCAATATCTTTGTTTAATATCATTCAGCTAATTTCAATGAGAAAATATTTTGGATTTTTGTTTTTCCTATTACTTCCATTTCAGGCATACAGCCAGAATCTATCAGCAGACGAATTATTCGTAAAAGCCAGAACAACAGCATTTGAAGAAAAAGATTATCCAAAATCTATTGAGATTACAAAACAGGCATTGCAAAAAGCGCCGAACTATACAGACATATCGGTTTTTTTAGGAAGATTGTACACATGGAGCAAAGATATAGCTGCAGCAAGAGCTGTTTTCGAAGAGCTTGAAAACAAAAATGTTCAGAATGAAGACTTTTTTATTGCATACGGATCATTGGAATACTGGAATGATGACCAAACCAAAGCGATAGAAATTATCGACAAAGGACTTACCTATCATCCACAATCTGAAGCACTTTGGCTTTTGAAGGCGAAAGCTTATTATGCCAATAAAGAATATACAGAATCTGAAAAAGCTATTAAAAATCTTTTGGTGATTAATCCAAAAAATACGGAAGCAAACAGTCTTGCAGTACGAATTAATGATTTGGTTTCTAAAAATGCAATCAACATTACCTACAATTACTCGCATTTTGATAAGCAATTTACTAATGATTGGCATATTGTGGGAGTAGGATATAAAAGAGTAACACCGATTGGATCTTTTATATTGAGAGGGAATTATGCCAATAAATTTGCTGAAAATGGCACACAGATAGAACTAGAAGCTTATCCGAGATTAACTAAAACTTTTTATCTTTATGTTGGTGGAGCTTACTCTAATGACGTAGGCATTTTCCCTAAATATCGTACAGGAGTTTCGTTGAATGCCAATCTTCCTCATAGCTTTGAAGCAGAGATCGGTTACAGACAGCTTTATTTCAGTAATAATATCTGGATGTACACGGCTTCTATTGGTAAATATTACAAAAATTTCTGGTTTAATATCCGTACTTACCTTACGCCGGACAACAAAAATATTTCACATTCTTATACCGGAACAGTACGTTATTACACAAAAAGCGCACAGGATTATTTTGCATTTCAGATCGGAACTGGAATCAGTCCGGAAGAATCCCGTAATAACCTTCTTGAGAATGAAACTTTTAAGCTAAAAACCTTTAAAATAGGCGGAGAATACAATTTTTCCGTTAAAAGAAATCTGTTTTCTGTAGGGACAATGTATTACAATCAGGAATATCGTCCTAACGAAAAAGGAAACCAGTTTGATGTCACATTAGGATATACAAGGAAATTTTAGCCTTAATTATTTAGCAGCTTTTTTCATAAAATTGACGAATACAGAATCCGGCATCAGCTTTTTACTCTGATAAAACTTAGCATTCATTTTTTTAAACTGATCAAAACGACCGTGGACTTTTTTGAAAATCTCAGGATTGTTAAGCTCATTCTCTTCAGAATTGCTCAATATGAAAAGGTTGCCATCATGTAAATAATACTTTTCAGAAACAAAATCTGTTAAAAGACTCTTACTCTGCATGATCGGAATATCACTTTTGCTGATCTCAGAATCCGGTGAAAGACCTTTGCCAACCCATGTTACAGCAGATGGCGTAATCAGATTATAATTTTTTCTGTAATAGGCTAAAATGGATGGCGCTATATCGAAATGACTTACTGTTTTCTGGAATTTTTTCGATTCTTTCAATAAAGGTGAATACACCACCATCGGAACATGGAAACGGTCTATTTTAGACTGAAGAAGAATCTCCGGCATACTGTGATCTCCGGTGATGAAGAAAATAGTTTTGGCAAAATCAGGTCTTTTACTATAATTTTCAAAAAAATGTTTCAAAGCATCATCTGCATTTATGACAGCAGCCAACTGCTTTTTATATCCTGCAGCCCATTTTTTCTGTTCTGATGTCAATGCATTTGATTTTAGCCTTTCATTATACATCTTTTCATAATATTCTTTATTGTTAATTAAAAAAGGATGATGTGTAGAAAGTGTAAGAACCATATTAAAATAAGGTTGAGTTTGAACTTTTTGTTTTTCAAGGACTTTTTTGAAGACTGCCTGATCTTCATAACCCCAGCTTTCGTTATCGCTGTTGGCTGGAAGTTTTTGATAAGAAGTGCCATAAGAGCCTATATCGACAATATTATTAACTTTATTGTATTCCAGATATTCTCTGTAGCCGTCGAAAATAAGATTTCCCCCATAATAAAATCCCGTTTCGAAACCGTTTGATTTCAATATATTGAACAGATTAAAATGATCAGGAGTTTCTTTAATTTCTAAGAAACCATTCTTCCCAAATGGCAGAGATCCCGTGAGTGAAGGTAATGCAGCAAAAGTTCTACCCGCAGAACTCAGCCCGTTTTCCCAAAAAAGACTTTTCTGCGAAAGAGAATCAAGGAAGGGTGTAAAATTCCCAATATAACCTTTGGGAGATGTATAAGCGTGGCCAAAACCTTCCAAAACAACGAATACCAAATTCGGAACTTCTTCCGATTTGTTGAGATACTGACCTAAGAAATCCGGGGTATCTTCTTTTCTCCAGAAAGGATAATTTTTATTCAGCATATTTGTATTTGATGCTAAATCTTCTTCATCGCTCATTAATTCCGTAATTTCAGGGTGATCGCTGATAAAATTCTCTTCATTGGCTTTGAAAAAATATGCCCACTTACTTTTCGCAGCAGTTTGATTAAACTCGTTTAAATTATTTAACCCTAAAATATTTACCGGAACAAAAAAAGCAATCAATCCTAATGATAAAAAGCCAATTCCGGGATAAATAGATTTGAAACCCGAACGACCGGACATGAATAAGGGAGTAAACGATGCCGCCAATAAAATTGCCAGTAAAGCATAGTTTTTAAAATTAAGCATGCCGCCTGCCTCTAAAATCTGCATCATTTCTTGCTTGCTGTAATAGATAAGGTCTGCACCGAGTAGATTTCCTGTTTCCGAAAAATAAATAAACAAAATATATTGTAAAGAGACCACGAATCCGCAGGTAATAATGGCCAGAGTTCTTGCCCAACCTTCTTTCATAAAGTTCAACACAAGATATATGAGCCCAAAGCCAAACATGAGCTGGAATACAAATAGAATATTACCCAGAAAAAGTGCCCCGACAATAGCTACTGAATCTACTTTTGTAAAGACAAAACGATACCAAAGCCATTCTGCAGCCACTCCAACGAGGAAAAGAACACTGAATGTTGTCGCAAAAGCCCCCCATTTTCTAAGACCATTTTTGAGGATTGTTAAAATTCTTTCTTTTAAAGGTAAGTTTTTTGTATTCTGGCCGAAGCCTTGTCTAGTCATTTCGCCCCAACCATGCGATTTTTTAAAATAATCTATAAAACCATTTACTCCTGCTCTCACCGTAATCAGATGGAAATAAAACGGCTCCGAAAAGGCAGTTATAATAAGCGAGAGAAAATCTTTTCTCTTACTGTACACCTGATGACTCACCATATCGACCAATATTCCGTAAACAGAATAAAGGAATCCCATCGAAAGAACGAGTGCGAATAAAATGAAGAAGAATGACCAATTGATAATGCCGAGAATAAGAAAAGTAATAAACACGATATACCCGGAAAACTCTACCAAAGGTCCTAAAAATTCAAAAAAGAACCAATACGGAATGCTTACCATCCCCAGTTTCTTGTATTTAGGATTAAACATCAGCTTGCGATGTTTCCAAAGTGTTTCTATCGTACCGCGCATCCAGCGGTTTCTTTGTTTTTTCAGAATGTCTTTTGTTTCCGGAACTTCGGTCCAGCAAAGCGGATCAGGGATGGTTGTTACTTCATAAGGTTCTTTACGCTCCTCCATGTACCTCCTCATTCGCACAACTAGTTCCATGTCTTCACCTACCGTATTTCTGTCATATCCACCACATTCCAGAACGATTTTCCGGTCGAAAACCCCGAAAGCTCCTGAGATAAGAATCAAACCTGAAGCACGTGACCAAGCCATTCTTCCCAGCACGAAAGCTCTTATATATTCCAACGCCTGTGTTCTGCCTAACAAAGTTTTAGGCATATTTACGCTTACCACTTTTCCGTCTTCGATCACACAATTGTTGGCAAGACGAATTACCCCGCCACAAGCAATAACTTTCTTTTCGGTTTGTTCTAAAAATGGTTTTGCCAACTTTAAAATAGCATCCTGCTCCAGAATACAGTCTACATCAATACACACCAGATAATCTCCGGAAGAAACATTGATTCCGACATTTAAGGCATCAGCTTTTCCACCGTTTTCTTTATCTACACAAATAAGTTTTTTGAATGCAGGATTCTTGCTTTTATAAATTCCTCTGATATTGTTGGTTTCAATTTTACCCTGTACAAAATAAGATACACATTCCAGATCGTAAGCTTCGATCATTTTCTGCATCGAATCATCCTTACTACCATCATTGATGATGATGATTTCAAGATTGTGATAATAAAGAGACAGCAGGGATCGTACGTTTTCCACAATTGTCATTCCTTCATTATAGGCCGGGGCAAGGATACTGAAAACCGGTGCATTGGGATTGGCAGCAATCATACTGTAATCCGTAAAAACATTTTCTTTTTTGTATCGTAGAACCGCTCCGAATGCGTAAATTCCTATCCAACCATAAATAATTGCAACTGCAGCACCATACAATAAATACAGCCATATAACGATTTCGTAGACAATGTGTGAAAATTCTAACATACTTTTTCCTGCAATGCGTATTTTATAATTTGAACTGATTCTTCAGACATATCTTCCTTATTGGCAAGGTCTGATAAGTATTCGTTATAGCCTAATGAATAAAGTGCCTGTGCAGCATTAACCTTAATGCCTGATGTATTACCTTCAAAAAGTTCTCGCTTAAGCAGATATGTACAGCAATGATCTTTTGAAAATTTTATGACCCGCAGAATCTCCAACCGTACATCATCCGGCTGATCATTATATATTGCAGAAAGATAGGCTACTGTTTCAGGATTCTCCAGCGACATTAAGGTCTGGATAGATTTTATTTTCACCTCTACAGCAGATGTACTGAGTAATTCTTTAATTTTAGAATAAAAGGAAAGGAGCTGAAACTTTTTTATTAGTTTAAGCGTAAAAACTACCGCAGAATCATTGCTGCTTTCTAACCATTTTTCAATTGCAACATCTGCATCTTCAGGCAAAGACGAAATTGAAAGAAGTAATCTCAACTGCTGCCATTCTGAAATCTTAGACGAAAAAGTGTCTAAAAAATTTAAACCTTCAAAGCCTTTTAGTCTTACCATAGCATACTGAGCTTCAAGATAAACCTGTTGTGATGGATGAGATAAAAATAAGGAAATCTTTGATGTTGCCTCTTTATGATCCATCACTGTAAGTTCAAGGATTCCCTGGGCAATAAGGTAAGGTTTCTTCTGATCAAGTTTATTCATTGCTACCTCCCTGAGATTATACTCCTTGAATAAATCTTTGATTTTATTTTTTGCAGCTCCCGAAAATTTTTTCTCAGATTCTACCAATCTTTCAAGGAAAATAATCTTGAAAGATTTTCTTAAAGCAAGAATATTAAATTGAGGATTGACGGGAATTTCATCATTACCATAAACAATAACCTCAGATATTTTTTTATCGATAATAACGGACCACGCTGTTGTTCTCGCAGATTCTTTATACTCAATAAAATTGTAGATGAGCACGATGATGACCAATATCACCACCAGTGATAACATCACAATAAAAATGACAAAAAGAAAATGTACCGATGCGATTAGCATATTTTATTTTGGGATATATCTTTTAATTCTCAACATCAATTCACTGGGACTGAACGGCTTTACGATGAAATCCGAAGCTCCGAGATCAAAAGCATTCAGCACCACTTCTTCTTGTCCCATACTGGAAAGCATGATTACCGGAATTTGTTTTCCCATCGATTGTATTGCCGAAAGTATTTCTATTCCTGAAGCAAATGGCATCATAATATCGGTGATAGCAAGATCTACATTATTTTTTTGTAAGGTTTCGATAGCTTCTTTACCGTTGCGGGTTAAAATAACTTCGTGTCCTTCTTTTAATAACTTATGCTCAATTGTTTTGAGAATCAGTTCGTCGTCTTCGGCGATCAAAATTAACATAGCTTTTGATTGTATTTTATTAAACTTTTTATGATATTTAATCCAATTGTTATCTCTTCAATGATCTCTTTTTTCATGGCAGAAAAATCCATGTTGTCGTCTGCTTTCTTCTCCCATTTCAAAGCACATTCTGAAAGACTGAAAAGACCTGCAGTTCCCGCAGTTCCTTTAAGCTTATGAAGAATCATTTTAGCATCGCCCGTATTTTTTATCGCTGCAGCAGTATCAATATCATTCTTTGTCTGGTTAAGCTCGTTGATCAAAAGATTTAAAAATATTTCTTTAAAATAATCATCGCCACCGATCTGCTCATTCAGCATATCCATATTGATGTATTTCTCAGTCAATATTTCGAATTTTTTGAGAGTAGTAATCTGACTTTCTATAATCGCTCGGGGTTTGTAATCGATCAAACAGACCGTTCCCAATTCGAAACTTTCATCATCTACAAAGGGTATCCTAGCATAAAAACGAATACCTGCTGCCAGAATTAAGGGGTCGGGACGAGATCTGTTGTCTAAAAGCGTTTCATTAATAATAGCAACCTCACCATTCGCAATTGAATATTGGCAAACCATATTTTCCCGGTCCATAGAATCAATCTCAAGGCCGATACAGCTTTGGATGGTCTGTGTTTCGCTCTCCATAATTGCTATTAAAGAGGAAGGGCAATTTGCAATTAAGCAAGCTGTTTCTGCAAAAACATCAAACTGAGGATCTTTGCCTCTATTTAAAAGATCAAAAAATTCAAATTTGTTTAATCTTCCGATTTTATTATCAGGGACGCTATACTTTAACATAATAGCGACTAAGTTATTTAAAAATAAACAAATATTATAATAATATTTACAATAACATTTTATAAAAGTTTTATTTAAACTAATATTAATGGTATTGGCAGCATAATTTCTAATATTGACAAGACAGATTTCAGGAAATCACTACATAATGCTTATTGGAAAAGGAGAGGGCGATGATAATACGAGTTTAAATCTTTTCTAAATGTGGCAAAAGATGATCAGTGTTACTGTTTTGATTTAAGACCTTTAAAGAAATCTCTTTTACAGAACAACCTAAAAATAAATGATGTATACTTATCCAGAGTTATAAAGGGCTATGATTATCTAATTTATATTCCTAAAGTAACTAAAATTAAAAAAATCTCGATAGAATAACAACCTAAAGCATTGGTGGGGCAAAAAGCAACGACACTAGGCTAGTATAATTGGACTCGACAGAACATAATTATTTTTAAATTTGCTGAATGGAAAAATTAGATCTTCTTATACTAACATACTTATCACAAGGTTTAAAAATCGGTGAAATCCCTAAGCAACTTTCAGACAACGACTCAATCGTTGCCAGTAAAAGTAATATAGAAAAAAGACTTACAAAACTGAGAAAAATATGCGGTGCTAAAACTCTTTTCCACCTCGCTGTGATAGCAAAAGAGAGAAGATTAATTTAGTAAACCAAGATTGACTTTTAGTGACTCTTGTGTCATCATAATCTATTTGCATATTGTATAAAATGGCCGAGATTATTTTTAGTGTAAGTATTTGAAACGGGATTAGTTTTAATAAGCTATCTAGGATATATATATCACTTTGCACAAAGACGCCACCACGGTGTCTGTAAAAAGCCCCAGTTTTGGCCTGCATAATGCCACAAACATACCCTAACCTAAATGTATCATCCATTTTGACCAATGCGCGATCCATGTAATTAGAATGTTAGACCAGCAGTCATATATCTAATGTCCATATTGAGTCATATTCTTTGGCAGCTTCCACATTTGGTTTGAGTCTGCACAAAAAAACAGTATTCGTTTTATTTAAAAGTACACCTTCCGATCTTCTATTTTTACAAACCCCTCTTTCTCAAGCTTTTTCAAAGTTCTGATAACGGTTTCTGTACGTAATCCGGTAATTGATGCAAACTGTTGTCTTGTCAGCTTGACTTCATATGAAAATGGAGTTTTATCCGGAAAAAAA
>Ga0182008_10000384_pt1 | contig 34275 bp, 25 predicted proteins | sample Sormic07211129_1_FD_120482 | JGI IMG/M metagenome (GOLD analysis project Ga0182008, IMG submission 120482) | Rhizosphere microbial communities from Sorghum bicolor, Mead, Nebraska, USA - 072115-129_1 metaG | ecosystem: Host-associated > Plants > Roots > Rhizosphere | place: USA: Nebraska...
ACCTTACAACAGGTTAAACCGTTCGCTGATTTACCAGCGAGCCAAAACCGATAACGATACAATTCCATTCGGGACACAGTTAAATGTTTACGAAAATGGTTATGAGTGGTTAAGCCATAGTATTGCTGCCATTTCGCATCATGAATTAAATCTGGATCCGCGTGTTACCGTCGGCGGACCAGATTGCAAGAAACCTTACTCTGCAAGCATTTATAATATCTCAGCCATGAGTTTTGGTTCGTTAAGTCAGAATGCCATTCTGGCTTTAAATGGCGGTGCCAAACTTGGTAATTTTGCGCACAATACGGGCGAAGGCGGAATCAGTGATTACCACCGACAGCCGGGAGGCGATTTAATCTGGCAGATCGGTACAGGTTATTTCGGTTGCCGAAATGCGGACGGTACTTTTAATTATGATGCGTATGCCGAGCGGGCACAGGCAGACCAGGTAAAAATGATTGAGATTAAACTTTCTCAAGGTGCCAAACCAGGGCATGGGGGGATGTTGCCAGCTAAAAAAGTAACACCAGAAGTGGCCAGAATCCGTTTGGTGCCGGAAGGTAAAGATGTACTTTCGCCACCCGCACATTCAGCCTTTAATACGCCTATCGGTTTGTTGGAGTTTGTGAAAAAATTACGTGATTTATCTGGCGGTAAACCCGTAGGGTTTAAACTGTGTATCGGTCGTAAAAGCGAATTTTATGCCATTTGTAAAGCCATGATAGAAACCGGAATTTATCCTGATTTTATCACTGTTGATGGGGGCGAAGGCGGAACCGGTGCTGCACCGCAGGAATTTTCGAATTCGGTAGGGATGCCATTGCGCGAAGGGGTGGCTTTTGTATACGATGTTTTAAATGGTTTTGACCTGAAAAAACACATTAAGATTATTGCTTCAGGTAAAGTGGCGACTGGTTTCGACTTGGTTAAAAATATTGCCCTCGGTGCTGATATGTGTAATGCAGCACGCGGAATGATGTTTGCCCTGGGCTGCATTCAGGCTTTAGAGTGTAACAGCAATACTTGTCCAACCGGGGTGGCTACGCAAGATCCGAGTTTAATGAAAGGTTTGGTGGTAGAAGATAAGACCGTTCGTGTTAAAAACTTCCACAACCTTACCGTAGCCAGCGCCGTAGAATTATTAGGTGCAGCGGGTTTGAGAGAAACGCATCAGTTAAGCAGGGCATACATCAACAGGCGTGTAAGCCCGAGTGTAATGCAGAGTTATCTGGAGACTTTCCCTTATATTCCGGCTGGTAGTTTGTTAAAAACACCTTATCCAACACGTTACGAACTGGGAATGGCTTTGAGTACCGCGCAAAGTTTTGCGCCTACTGATTATAAGGTTTCGGCCGTAGATTATGCGCATGCCAATCCGTACGGAGATACCATGCATGAGGAGGGAAGATAACAGCAGAGATGACTTATGAATTTTCAGCGGCATAAGCGCTGGTAAATATGGAAGTTTAGCGTACGGCAACTCATTAGTTTTTTTTTTGGAAAGCAAGGACAGTAGTGCTCAGGTTTATTCAGTCCTGCTTTTCATTACAAGTCCGCTCCCGATGAAAAAATCGGGATTGCGGGCTTTCCATTTCAATCAGGTTTAGGTGGGCAAAACAGAAGAAAAATCAATGTTTAAATCACCAAACGTTCCTACGGAACGTAAAACGCCAATTTTACAATTGGCTACCGATGAGGCGTCCCGAGGGGACGATTTTTCAACATCATCGATTGGTAAGGATGATATTAACCCGGTTGTCACCCTGAGGGATAATTTATTTTATAAAAATCAATATGAATTACAGTTTTTTTAGCGAATAATAGGCTGCGAGGAATCGTCATTTCCAACTTGATTGGGAACCATGCAGTGCTTATGAATGCTGTTGAATAAAGGAAAACTTATGAATAATCGTACTATAAGCGCTTTAAGATTAGCTTCGCTGAGCACTTTGTGGTTCCCGCCAGCGCGAGAATGACGGCCGTACTGATAGATTCTATCTATGGTGGTTCATCTCAGAATCTTTATGGCATGATAGATGCTGAAACAAGTTCAGTATGACGGAACCGGCCCCCTTGACGTCACCCTGATCAGATAGCTATTGGGTTTATCTCAAGGCCTTATAATGCAAAAGAAGTCAAGTTTTTTAAACTTGACTTCTTTGATTTATGGGGTTGTTTTTCCTAAACCCTAAACCCTTCTAAAACCCTTCTAAAACTCTGCTAAAACTCTGCGTTTTTCGGGAATCTAGGAAAAGCGATTACATCGCGGATATTGGTCATTCCGGTTACAAACAATACTAAACGCTCAAAACCTAATCCAAATCCAGCGTGTGGTGCCGATCCGAACCGGCGGGTATCTAAATACCACCATAATTCATCCTGCGGAATGTTTAAAGCTTCCATGCGTTGGGTTAAACGGTCTAAACGCTCTTCGCGTTGCGATCCGCCAATCATTTCGCCAATACCAGGGAATAATATATCCATTGCGGCAACCGTTTGTCTGCCTTCTGCATCTGGTTCGTTCTGGCGCATGTAGAAAGATTTGATATCTGCAGGATAATCGGTTAAGATTACCGGTTTTTTAAAGTGTTTTTCTACCAGGTAACGTTCGTGCTCGCTTTGCAAATCAGCTCCCCATTCATCAATCAGGTATTTAAACTGTTTCTTCTGGTTAGGTTTAGAAGATTTTAAAATCCTGATGGCTTCTGTATAGGTTAAACGTTCGAAATCATTAGCCAGGCAAAAATCCAGTTTCTCTAGCAAGCTGAATTCGCTGCGTTCGTTCTGTGGTTTCTGTTTATCTTCTTCAGCTAAACGTGCATTTAAAAATTCTAACTCATCTTTGCAGTGATCCAAAGCATATTTAATAACATACTTCATCATGTCTTCTGCAAGCTGCATATTGTCTTCCAGGTCGGCAAAAGCAAACTCAGGTTCAATCATCCAGAACTCGGCCAAGTGGCGTGTGGTATTCGAGTTTTCGGCCCTGAATGTTGGCCCGAAAGTATAAATTTTGCCAAAAGCCATAGCGGCTAACTCACCCTCTAACTGACCAGATACGGTTAAGTTGGTGGCACGGGCAAAGAAATCCTGCGAGAAATCAACTTTACCATCTTCGGTACGTGGCGGGTTGTCGAAATCAAGGGTGGTCACTTTAAACATTTCGCCTGCACCTTCAGCGTCACTGGCGGTGATTACAGGGGTATGCATATAGACAAAACCACGTTCGTTGTAAAACTGGTGGATGGCGAAAGCCAAAGCATGGCGTACCTTAAAAACCGCGTTAAAGGTATTGGTACGGAAACGCAGGTGCGCAATTTCGCGTAAAAACTCCAGACTGTGTTTTTTAGGTTGTAAAGGAAATTTTTCCGGATCGCTATCGCCTAATATTTCTACACTTGTTGCTTTGATCTCTACAGTTTGACCCTTACCAAGCGATTCAATCAATTTACCTGTTGCAGAAATGGCTGCGCCGGTTGTTATCCTTTTCAACAGCTCATCAGGTAAATTATTAAAATCGATCACCACCTGGATATTGCTCATGCAAGATCCGTCATTTAAGGCAATAAACTGATTATTACGGAAAGTTCTTACCCACCCCATAACCGTTACTTCTGTATCAAATGCTGTCGACTTTAATAAATCTTTAATTTGCTGTCTCTTAATCATATTGTTATTTATAAATGGCGCAAATTTAGAAAAAAAAGTGGTATCAGTTAACAGTTTGCAGTTTTCGGTTTGCAGTTTTTTTAAATGATTAATTGGCATTAGCCTTAAGTACGATCACATTGCCTTATGTTAATATTGGTTGGTGATGTAATGATTGCTGCTAAAATCATCTCGATAACATTCACTTTTGTTGTTTTTTATTAAATTACCGGAAGCAATATCTGATTTTTGAAGTTTTTATTGTTTCTTTTGCTTTATTTTTTTATTTATTATCTAATAAATTCCATAAATAGTGTGATTATTTGTATTATTTTTAGTTTTAACCTGATTTTTTAGATTAATATTTTTATTATTTTGTATTTTTTTAATTTTTTATCGAAAATTTTTATTTTTTTTCTTAAAAATATTGCAATAATGGATAAATTTTGTACTTTTGTAATGCTCGTTAATTATTATTATATATTTGGTTTAAAAAAAGCGCTGGCAACGGCGCTTTTTTTATAAAAACTTCAAGACTTATTCATAATCAACATAAACCAAACAAACTAAAACCAAGAAAGCTCCAGTTCCACTGGGGCTTTTCTTTTTATTGTGTAGGTTTGTTGGTTCATTTCTTCATCTTGGCCAATTTTCAAAGAAACATTTCATTGTGAGGCGGAACGAGGGAGCAATCATCACAATCATGTTAGCTGCTTTTCAGGCTTAGATGCCTTCTTACAGATAACCGTATTGTTTGTTATAAGCAAGGGAAATAAAAATGATCGCATAAAAAAAAAGCTACCCTTATGGGATAGCTCTTCAATATATGTTTTGTTGTTGTTATTCTTCTGAATAGGAAATTTTGTTAACATGTTTGTCAATTTCCCATCTTCCTGTACCTTCTTCGCCAATTACTTCGAACAACTCCAGGGCTCTACGTGCTTTATATTCTTCTTCACGTTGTTCTTTTAGGAACCAGTTTAAAAATTCCATGGTCACGAAATCCTGTTCTTTGTGACATCTGGCTGCAATGTTTTTGAAACTTTGGGTGATGGAGATTTCTGCTTCTAGAGCGTCTTCGAAAACTTCTCTAAAACTTGTGAAGTCTGCTTTAATGCCATTAACCTCCGGAGAGATCGCATTTCCACCCATATCCAATACATATTTGAATAGTTTAAGCTGGTGTACTCTTTCTTCTTCAGATTGCTTTAAGAAATAATCTGCCGAATAGTCAAAGCCATTTTGATCACACCAAGATGACATAGATAAATATAATGATGACGAGTGAGCTTCTTTTTTAATTTGCTGATTTAGTAATGTTTCGATATCCTCAGATATTAAACATTTGATACGCATTAGATCTTTCATATTTCTGTACTTTAATAACAATACAAATGTAAACTGAATTTGTTCTGGATTCTAATTTATTTGCAATATGAAATTAGTCTAAATTGCTGATTGTTAGTTATTTGTAATCAGTTTAAATAAGAGAGGGTAGATGATGTAAGATGGAAAATGCATGATCGAAAATGAATGGATAACGCCAAACGGATAGTAGTTGAGTATGAGCAGAATGATGGGCCGTTTCTAAATTTCAGTTGGCAATTTTTAGTTTCCGGTTTCTGGTTTTCAGTTGGCAATTTTTAGTTTCCGGTTTCTGGTTTTCAGTTGGTAAGCTCTCAGTTTTAAATTTCCCTTAAGGTCGTCATCCTGAGTTTATGTCAGGATCTTTTCAGGCAGATATTGAAACAAATTTAGTATGATGCATCAAATGAATAGCAGTTTTCAATTGGCTGTTTTCGGTTTTCAGTTGTAATTCGATGATCAACTTGATGCGCCAATGAACAGTTGGCTAATGAACCATTAAACTAGTATGCCAATCTATACAGACAATCGCTGATGATATGATTAAGTTTAAACATGGTGAAAGTACCGTGCAGTAAATCTTTTAAAGCAATAATTTCAAGCGCACTTAGTAAATAGATGTGTTCGCAACCATTAAAGGTCACCAATTCGAAATTTGCTTTATGGGTATTTAAAAGGAGTGCTTCAACGTCAATCTGTTCTACAACAGCTTTTAATTTTTGAAGGGAAAGGCAATTGTAGCGCGCAAACTTACCGCCAAAATCCACATAAAAGCAGTTTAACTTATCTGACTGATAAATTGAACCATGGGTATTTGAGAATACGCTAACGAGTTGGTTAATATCTATACACGCTTTTTCCATCGAATGCAAATGTTGGTATTATTTAGATTAAATACAAATAAAATTGTAAAAAAAATAGTGAGCGCGATGCGCGTAGCGTTTAGCGGCGGAAGAAATATGTGTATGAATGGATAAAAGTGATCGTCGTTCAGGTAAAAGTTCGGGTAATCAGGTGTAGAAACCTGGCTGGATAGAGGCCATCAAACTTATCTTAATTAATCAAGATGCTGCGTTGATTTATCAAAAGCGTTTGTTTCTAGAATTTTCAGGCAAAGATTCAGATCATTTACTTGCTTGGGCACCAAATACCATATGATGGTACAACCCGCTCATAAATTCCTTTTCATTTTGGATCTTAAAGCCCATCTGCAGGTAAAGCTTTAAGGCGCCCACATTGTTTTGTTCGACTAATAAACCAATGTTTTGATGTCCTAATTGCCAACCCATGGCAATTCCTGCCTTAATGAGTTGTTTGCCTATGCCTTTGCCCTGGGCACTGGCGTTTACGCTAATACTATCAAGATAAAACTCGCCACTTTGAGTCTCAGCATCCACATGCTTATCATCCGGATCAGGTAGGTTTAAGTAGGCTAAAAAAGGTTTTCTGAGTTCAATCAGCTTAGCGCCATCTTAAGCCGTTAATGAGCCGATTACGTTTTCTGCTTCTTCGAAAACCAACGTGTTTTCGTAGCTGTATTGATTATTTTCTTTCTGAAAAATGTTCAAAGATGCGGTTGATGGTTTTCTGATCCTGAGTGTGGGTTAACTTCGCGGCAAGCTCGCCCATGGCCTGAAGTAATAGCGGGACAACCTGAGTTACATCTTCCGGTTTGGCAGGCCTGATCATTAAATATCGCTGAGGTTAAAGGTTTCTGCCACGCGAATGCCTTTCTCTGTGCGTTGCAAGGTGCAGCACTCGTTAATGGGATCGTGCTCCAGAAATAGGATATAATTGTTTTCTACCGCTTCGTCCAAAAAGGCCTGTTTTTCGGCTAATGTTTTTAAAGGAAACATATCGTATGCCATTACATAGGGCAGGGGCAGGTGACCTACTGAAGGTAACAGGTCAGCCATGTACACAATGGTTTTGTCTTTATAACTTATTTTGGGCAACATCATAGCATCGGTATGGCCATAAGCAAAAGTAATGTTGATATTCTTTTGCCATTCGATATGGTCTTTTTCGACCACAAAATTAAGCTGTCCGCTTTCCTGGATAGGTAAAATGTTTTCTTTTAAAAATGAAGCTTTTTCTCTTGCATTGGGTTCAACTGCCCATTGCCAATGTTTTTCATTGCTCCAATAGTGAGCATTTTTAAAAGCGGGTAAAAGTTTTTCACCTGCTCTCACAATTGCACCGCCAACATGGTCGAAATGAAGGTGTGTCAGGAACACATCAGTGATATCTTCCGTACCAAAACCCAGCTGCGCCAGCGATTTTTCCATAGAATCGTCGCCATGCAGGTAGTAATGACTAAAAAATTTCTCATCCTGTTTATTTCCAATTCCGGTATCCACTAAAATTAGTTGATTACCTTCTTCTATCAACAGGCAGCGCATGGCCCAGGTACAAAGATTGTTGGCATCAGCAGGATTGGTTTTTTGCCAGATGGTTTTGGGTACTACACCAAACATGGCACCGCCATCTAATTTAAATAAACCGGTATTTATAGTATGTAATGTCATCGCCTTTATGATTTTGCCAGGTGCTAAATTTAAGTTGTTTTATGCGATGAGCAAAATTGTTTTGTTAAGATGATTTATCTGGTGTTACCAGTTTTAAACCTACAATTGATAAAATTAACAGGCCGATGAAGAAAATCCGCCAGAAATTAGCATCTTCTTTAAAGTAAAATATCCCAACTAAAACGGTTCCAACGGCGCCAATACCTGACCATATTGCATAAGCCGTACCCAATGGGATTTGTTCAATTGCTTTGGTCAGAAAAACAAAACTGATGATCACGCAGGCTACAAATCCTGCGGCCCATTTCCAATTTGTAAAACCTTCTGATAATTTTAATGATGTGGTGAAACCAACCTCGAAAAGGCCGGCAATGACTAGTAAAATCCAATGCATAATATACTCCTTATTGATGATAATTTATTAGTAATTACCGAACAGATAATGCCGTTAAATGTTTTAGGAATATTGGAGATTGCATTTGCATGGGCCAGAAATTTGCAGCGGGATCTTTTCAGTCGTCAAAATTGTTAGCTATTGAAACGAAAAAAGCCCTGGATTTTTCCGGGGCGCTTTAAATATTTCTTGAATATGATTTACAGGTGGATCACTTCTCCGTAGGCATCAGCGGCAGCTTCCATAATGGCTTCGCTCATGGTTGGGTGAGGGTGAACAGATTTGATCATTTCGTGTCCGGTAGTTTCTAATTTACGGGCCACAACAATTTCAGCAATCATTTCGGTAACGTTGGCCCCAATCATGTGTGCACCTAATAATTCGCCATATTTAGCATCGAAAATTAGTTTGATAAAACCGTCTTTAGCGCCGGCGGCACTTGCTTTACCCGAAGCTGAGAATGGGAATTTACCGATTTTTAACTCATAACCAGCGGCTTTAGCTGCTTTTTCAGTATAACCTACTGAAGCGATTTCCGGTGTGCAATAAGTACATCCCGGAATGTTGTTGTAATCTAAAGGCTCGGCATGCTGACCGGCAATTTTTTCCACGCAGATAATTCCTTCTGCAGAAGCAACGTGTGCTAAAGCTTGTCCGCCAACTACGTCACCAATCGCGTAATAACCTTTTACTGAAGTATTGTAAAACTCATCAGTAACAATTTTACCTTTTTCGCTTTTGATACCAACTTCTTCTAAACCAATGTTTTCGATATTGGCTACAATACCTGCAGCCGATAGCACGATGTCGGCTTCAATTGTTTGCATACCTGAAGCCGTTTTAACAGAAACTTTACAGCCTGCACCACTGGTATCAACTGACTCAACACTAGCTGACGTCATCACATCGATACCAGTTTTCTTTAAACTGCGTAACAATTGTTTTGAAACGTCTTCATCTTCAACAGGAACAACGTTTTCCATAAATTCTACGATGGTTACTTTTGTACCCATAGTAGCATAGAAATAAGCGAACTCTACGCCGATGGCACCGGAACCTACTACAACCATGCTTTTTGGTAATTCAGGAAGTACCATGGCCTGGCGGTAACCGATAATTTTTTTGCCATCTTGTTTCAGGTTAGGCAACTCTCTCGAGCGTGCACCTGTAGCAATGATGATATTTTTAGCCGTAAGCTCTTTTTGTGAGCCATCAGCACCCTTAACTTCTAATTTGTTTCCTGGTTTAACTTTACCAGTTCCCATAATCACGTCAATTTTATTTTTTTTCATTAAAAACTGAACGCCTTTACTCATGCCGTCGGCCACACCACGGCTGCGTTTTACTACAGCTGCAAAATCGGCTGTTGCACCTGAGGTTGTAATGCCGTAATCGGCAGCATGATTAATATATTCGAAAACCTGAGCACTTTTTAAAAGCGCTTTAGTAGGGATACAGCCCCAGTTTAAACAAATACCACCTAATGATTCACGCTCAACAATGGCTACTTTTAGTCCCAGTTGTGAAGCTCTGATCGCAGCTACGTAGCCACCTGGGCCGCTGCCTAAAACAATAACGTCGTAATTCATCTGTTTTTTCTATTTTGTTATTTACCTTTCAAATGGAACCTGCCATAATATTATTATGTATATTTAATTAAGGCCTGTTGTTCCGATCTGCTCCAAGATATTTGTTTCTTAATATACTGTATTTATAATTTATAGTGTTATGGTATGTATTTTATGCTTGACAAAAAGCCTTAAACTATAACACTGCTAAAAATTAAAGGAAACTGCTCTGCTAACCATCGTCCAAAACTAAAAAAAAAATGTCAATTGGCTAAGTCAATATTCAGATCGCTGTTAAAATTTACAATGGTTGACTATTGTTGGCCTCTCCCTATTCAAAAAAGCAAGCAATGATCATCGTCATTTGCAAAATTAAATAAGGGGAACGGCATAAAAAGTTAAATAACAGGGATGTTGCGGGGCAAAAAATGTTGTTAATATTTATTATTGGAAAAATGCCAATGTTAGCTCGAGTTTTATGCTTGGATTATAAGCAACGATTAGTTTTTTTGTTAAAAATTTATATTTATTATCAAGGTATTGATAAAATTAAAGTTGTAACAAACGTCATATGTGTTAAATGTTGAAAAATTATGACCGACTTAATAATTATTTAACACTGAATGTTAAAATGTGTTAAATTTTATTAGGACATTTGTAGGTATAAAATTCCTTGAATTATCATTAACAAAAAACATTTAAAAATCAAAGTATGAAGAAATCTTTACTTTTAAGATTAATACTGGTTATTGTTGCATTTGTAAGTATTACTTCTGGTGCGAATGCACAGGTAACTACATCATCAATAACAGGAACGATTAAGGACGCCAAAGGCGCTTTACCTGGTGCAAGTGTTAAAGCAACTCACACACCTTCTGGAAGTGTTTATACAGCTTCAACCAATAATGATGGTCGTTACACGATTGCTAATGCAAGGGTTGGCGGACCTTATACTTTTGAAATTTCGTTTGTAGGTTACAAACCTGAGAAATTGACAGATATCTATTTAAAATTAGGTGATGCTTCAGTATTAAATATTGTTCTTAATGACAACTCACAATTGTTAAGCGATGTTGTGGTAAGAGGTACTGCTTCAGCCAGTAAATCAAAAACTGGTATGGCAACAGCAATTTCTAGAAAACAGATAGAAGAATTACCAGCTATTTCTAGAAGTTTAACAGATTTAACGAGATTAACTCCTCAATCGAGTTCTGCTGGTAACGGATTCTCTTTTGCTGGTAGAAATGCATTGTTTAACTCATTGACGCTTGATGGTGCTCAAATGAATAACGTTTTTGGCCTTTCATCTTTACCTGGCGGACAAACAAATGCTCAGCCATTTACACTTGATGCATTAGAAGAATTGCAGATAAATTTAGCCCCTTATGATGTTAAGCAAAGCGGTTTTACTGGTGCAGGAGTTAACGCTGTAACTAAATCTGGAACGAATAAATTTTCTGGATCGATTTATACATATTATAAAAACCAAAATCTTCAGGGTTACAAAGTTGGTGAGACGCAATTACCTAAAGGTCCTGCAGAGGGATTTTCGAATAAACAGGTTGGTTTTAGATTAGGTGGGCCAATTGTAAAAAATAAATTGTTCTTTTTTGTTAATGGTGAGATTAGTAGAAGGTCTGCTCCTTTTTCTACTATTCAAGTTAATAGAGGGACAACTGGTGCGAATATTTCGAGGGTAACATATAATGATATGTTAACGGTTAAAAATTTGGTTCAATCTAGATTTGGCTATGACCCAGGCGAAATTGATGGTTATAGTAACGAAACTCAAGCTGATAATCTTACAGCAAGATTAGATTGGAATATTAGTAATTCTCAACGACTAACAGTTAGGTATAACTATTTAAAGTCTTTTGATGATAAAGCTCCAAGTACTTCTGGATCTAGGAACGGTCGTGGACCAAGTCCTCAATCAATGATTTTCTCTAATCTTAGATATAAACAGTATAACAACTTAAATTCTATAACTGCTGAATTAAATTCTAGATTTGGTAATAAATTCGCTAATAACTTACAGTTAATTTATTCAGGATTTAGAGATTATAGAGAACAAAGCGGAGGTGCTTTTCCTTTGGTAGACATAGAAGATGGAAGTGGAAACAACTATATTTCATTAGGTTCTGAGCCATTTAGCGGTTTAAATAGATTAAATCAAGATATTTATACTTTAAATGAGAACTTTAACATATTTGCCGGAAATCATACGATTACTTTAGGGGGCACGGTAGGTTATCAAAAATTTGCTAACGCATTCGCGCAATTCTACAGTGGTCAGTTCAGGTATAAAAGCTTAAGTGATTTTGTCGCAGCGGCAAATGGAAACAACTCAATCGTTCCATTGCAATATCAACTTACTTATTCTGCTGATGCATCAAATCCTCAGCCTTATGCTATATTTAGTCAAATGCCTGTTGCTTTTTATGCTCAGGATGAATGGTATGTTAAACCAAATTTCAAATTATCTTATGGCCTAAGGTTAGACATTCCAATTTATACCGCAGATATTCCATCTAATCCCCGTGTAACTAATGTGTCTTTTAGAGATGGTGAAAAACTTGACGTTGGCCAGCTACCTAAAACTCAAATGCTTTTTTCTCCAAGGTTAGGATTTAACTGGGATGTGCTGAAAGATTCAAGATTAATCATTAGAGGTGGTTCAGGCATCTTTACGGGAGCTTCAACTGGTGTTTGGTTGACCAATCAGGCAGGTAATACTGGTTTGATGTTTGGCTCGGACTTTTTGACAAACCCTACCAATCGTCCTTTTAATCCCAATCCATCTGCTTATATTCCAACTAACGTAAATGTACCATCTACTTTTGCTATTAATTTAACATCACCTAATTTTAAATTACCTCAGATTTGGCGATCAAGTTTAGCATTTGATTACAAATTACCAGGTGGCATATTGGCTACAATTGAAGGAATGTATACCAAATCTATTAATGAGATTTATCATAGAAATGCAAATCTTGTTAACCCGGCAGGTACATATTCTGGAACAGGTGATACGAGACCTTATTTCCCAGGTGTTACAGCTACTTCAAATGCAAATGCGGCACCAAACAGGGTTAATTCTTTTATTACCAACGCTATCGTACTTGATAACACTAACCAAGGGTATGCATGGAATGTTACTGCTCAATTGCAAAAGAGATTTGGTAATATCGCTGATGTGATGGTTGCTTATACAAGAAGTGATGCAAGAGATATAACCTCTAATCCTGGTTCGCAAGCTAACTCTGCATATTCCGGAAATCCAATTGTTGGTGATCCAAATGTGCCTACATTAGCATACAGTAGTTTTGTTGTTAAAAACCGTATTATTGCGTCAGTTAATCTAAACTTTAAAATTATTCCTAATTCTACTACTTCATTAGGATTCATTTATGAAGGGGCTCCTTATGGTGATGCTTTTGGAAATACAAGATTCTCATACCAGGCAGGAGATATTAATGGAGATGGTAATGCTAACGACTTAATGTATGTTCCTAAAGATATTAATGACATCCAATTACAGGCAATAACTGGTGCTAATGCTGAAAGCATTGCTTCGCAGTGGAACCGACTTAATCAATATATCGATCAGGATAAATACCTAAGTACAAGAAGAGGTCAGTATTCAGAAAGGAACGGAGCAGAATACCCATGGGCTAATCGTATAGATGTAAGGATTATGCAAGAAATTCGTACTTTATTTGGTAAAGAGAATGGAAACAGGTTTAACCTAAGCTTGGATATTGTGAATTTTGGCAATCTATTAAATAAAAACTGGGGTTTAACAAAAATACCTAATCTTACTACTCCACTTGTTTTTCAAGGAAGAGATGCTGCATCAGGTAAACCTAAATACACCGTTAATCAGAATTTAGGTGCATCTACTTTTAGGGATAATACTAGTTTTTCTTCACGTTATCAAATCCAGATTGGTGCTAGATATAGCTTTAATTAATACTAACATAAAGAAAAAAAAGCCTTGATCAATCGATCAGGGCTTTTTTATAAACCTAAAACTATTTTCTTCTGGGTTCGATTTTATAGTCAGCCTATTTATTCAAAACTAATTTATAGACGATGAGCGGTTCAAAACAGGCCTATAACCATGCAATCATTAAAGCATGGGTAGAAGGACGTGGTGGTGTACCTGCTATAGTTGCAGATACAGCTAAAAAAAGCAGATGAGGCGTTTTAAGGATACATTTTCCTAAACACAGCGATAATACATCGAATTTAAAAGAAACAAACTGGGATACTTTTTTCAAAACTTTTGATGAACACAAGCTTGATTTCCTTTATCAGGAAAAGAAAGCTAATGGCGAAGAAAGTACCTTTCATAAATTCGTAGCAAGAGACTAAAGGAAAGCCGCCTGATCAACAAATCAGGCGGCTTATTTTAATGATAAATTTTTTAATTAGGCCAGAATTTATTTAGCGGGTTCCGTTTTACCGTTGTGGCAGGTTATACAAGCAATTTGTGTAATCATTTTTCCTTCCTTCATGGCATTGTGGAAATATTTCTTATTAATTTTAGCTGTCATACGCATCATCTCGCGGGCGGTTTCTTTTTCTGGTTTTTCATCACTGGCGAAATCCATTTTCCGCGGGTTATCTTTCATTGAGGCATGGCAATGACTGCAGCGTACCCCTAATGCAAGCTTGAAATCGTCCATCACTTTATCAAGTTCTTCCTTGCTAATATTCTTGGGCAAGACTTTTAAATTCTTTGCTTTTGGGTCTGGTTCGGGTTTAGGCATAAAGGCACTCAGGCTGAATGCAAAGCAAGCCAGCAGGGCCATTACCATGGTCTTTTTATCATTCATGTTCTGTTAGTTTGTATAACTAAGATAATCTTTTTTTCCTCGGCGATAATGACTTTAACAGATTGTAATGAATTTATTTCAGTAGCTGAGGTAAGCAGGAAGGTTCCGTTTAAAAAAAGAAAGGCTTCGGAGTTTATCCAAAGCCTTTATATTAAATGCAAAGCGGAAGTTTAGTTGTAAACAAAGGTTCCTTTTTCGCTTTCTATAGTGACCTGTTTTTGCTCGCCTTTTTCTACGCGGCCAATAATTTTGGCATCGATATTAAAACTTTTTGAGATTTCGATGATGCTATCCGCAATTTCCTGTGGCACATATAGCTCCATTCTGTGGCCCATATTAAATACTTTGTACATTTCCTTCCAATCGGTGCCCGATTGCTCCTGGATCAGCTTAAACAGCGGAGGAACAGGAAATAAATTGTCTTTTATGACATGGATGTCATCATTGATGAAGTGCAGTACTTTGGTCTGTGCGCCGCCACTGCAATGCACAATACCATTAATCTGATTGCGGTGTTTCTCCAGGATTTGTTTAATCACCGGTGCATAGGTACGGGTAGGAGATAGTACCAGCTTACCTACAGTTATCTTGCCATGGCCTTCAATTTCAATCTCGTCAGTTAGTTTTTTACCACCTGAGAAAACCAGATCAAATGGCACTGCCGGATCGAAGCTTTCAGGATAGGTATTTGCTATAGATTTTTCGAAAACATCATGACGGGCAGAAGTTAAACCGTTTGAGCCCATACCGCCATTGTATTCGGTTTCGTAGGTAGCTTGCCCAGAAGAGGCCAGTGCCACAATTACATCGGCAGGTTTAATGTTATCATTGCTGATGATTTCTTCACGCTTTAAACGGCAGGTTACTGTAGAATCTACAATAATAGTACGTACTAAATCACCCACATCGGCAGTTTCGCCCCCGGTTGAATAAATGCTAATGCCTTGCTCGCGTAAATCAGCCAGGATTTCTTCTGTGCCATTAATCACCGCTGCAATTACTTCGCCCGGAATGAGGTTTTTATTGCGGCCAATGGTTGACGAAAGAAGAATGTTATCGGTGGCGCCTACACAGATCAGATCATCAATATTCATGATAATGGCATCCTGTGCAATACCTTTCCAAACCGAGATATCGCCGGTTTCCTTCCAGTACACATAAGCTAAAGACGATTTAGTGCCTGCGCCATCGGCATGCATGATGTTACAGTATGCCTCATCACCACCTAAAATATCGGGAATGATTTTGCAGAATGCTTTTGGAAAAATTCCTTTATCGATGTTTTTGATGGCATTGTGCACATCTTCTTTTGAGGCAGAAACGCCACGTTGATTGTACCTGTTATCACTCATGTTGCTGCAAAGATAGTTTTTTAAGGTGGAAGGTAAAAGGGTAGAAGATAGAAAGTCTGAAGTCGCGAGTCAGAAGTCGGGAGTCTGAAGTCTAAAGTCTAAAGTCGGGAATCGATTGTACAAAATAGTTAATCAGATGTAGTTTTGGAAGTGAACGGACGTTTTCCATAGCGGCTTGCAGCCCCGCTTTCCCTGCTGTCGTTTTAATTTATTGGATGGAAAAATATTTACGGATAAAACGGCATTCGTACATCCGATATTTATCGGATCGGGCTTAGGGCACTGAGTTTGGTTCATTATGGCGGGTTTCCTTGTACTGGCCTGATTGCTTTCCAGAAAAGATCTATTGATTATTGCTGTAAATAGTCAGCTCCTGAACAAAGTTCAGGATTGAAGATATGATCAAAGTTTACAGTTTTCAATTTTCAGTGTTCAGTTTTCAGTCGCCGATTTAAAATCTACTGACCAATAAACCACTGACCAATGAACTAATGACCAATAAACTAATAAAAAAAGGGCGTAAAGTTAAACCTTACGCCCTATACTTTAAACCTTGCGGCTTAAATCTATTTCATGAATAATAATTCTCTGAATTTTGGTAAAGGCCAAACGCTGTCGTCAACAATTTGCTCTAATTTATCAGCATGGTAACGGATGGTATCGAAATAAGATTTAACTTTCTCATCGTATGCAATCGCTTTTTCGCGGGTGTCTTCGATTTTGTTGGTTACCTTACGTTCTTCTAACATCGCATCGATATTGGTTTTAACTATATCTAAGTGCTCAGATAGTTTTTTAACGATATCGATCGAAACCTTGCTGTTTACACCAATTTCTTTTAATCCTTTTACGTTTTCGATTAGCGAATTTTGGTAAGCAATTGCAGCAGGAATGATGGCGGTATTAGCTACTTCTCCCATTACACGCGCTTCGATCTGTAATTTTTTATAGAAGTTTTCCAACATGATTTCATGACGGGCATGAATTTCACGTGAGCTGTAAATACCGGTTGTTGCGAATAATTCAGCTGATTTCTCTGTTAAATAAGCATCTAAGGCTTTAGGCGTGGTTTTAATGTTTGATAAACCGCGTGTTGCAGCTTCATCTTCCCACTCCTGGCTGTAACCATTGCCTTCGAAACGGATTGATTTAGATTCTTTGATGTATTTTTTGATCACCGTTAATAAAGCGATGTCTTTTTTATCACCTTTCTTGATTAATTTATCAACTTCAGTTTTAAATTTAATCAATTGCTCAGCCATAATCGCGTTTAAGATCGTCATTGGAGCAGAAGAGTTTGCAGAAGAACCTACAGCTCTTAACTCAAATTTATTACCTGTAAAAGCGAAAGGAGAAGTACGGTTACGGTCGGTATTATCCAGTAAAATCTGAGGAATTTTAGGGATACCTAACCAAAGTGCATTATCTTCTTTGATTTTTTTGCTGATACGTGAGTGCTCGATCTCATCTAATACGTCGTTCAATTGTGAACCCAGGAAGATAGAGATGATGGCAGGTGGGGCTTCGTTAGCACCTAAACGGTGATCATTGCTTACTGATGCAATACTTGCACGTAACAAATCTGCATGCTCGCTTACTGCTTTAATGGTGTTCACAAAGAAAGCAAGGAACATTAAATTGTTTTTTGGCGTTTTACCTGGTGCCAATAAGTTTTTACCGGTATCGGTAATTAACGACCAGTTGTTGTGTTTACCTGATCCGTTGATACCTGCATATGGTTTTTCGTGTAACAACACACGGAAGTGATGACGACGGGCAACTTTCTCCATCAAATCCATCAACAATTGATTGTGATCGATAGCTAAGTTGATTTCTTCATAAATTGGCGCACACTCGAACTGAGAAGGAGCAACCTCATTGTGACGGGTTTTTAAAGGAATACCTAATTTTAGGGCTTCGTTTTCGAAATCTACCATGTAGCTGAATACGCGCTCAGGAATAGAACCGAAATAGTGATCTTCTAATTGCTGGCCTTTAGCAGACATATGTCCGAATAAAGCACGGCCGGTTAACAATAAATCCGGGCGGGCATTAAATAACGACTCATCAACCAGGAAATATTCTTGTTCAATACCTAAAGAAGCATTTACTTTGGTAATGCTCTTATCGAAATACTGGCAAACATCAACAGCTGCTTTATCTAGTGCAGCTAATGCTTTTAATAAAGGTGCTTTATAATCTAGTGCTTCTCCTGTATAAGATACAAAAACGGTTGGGATACAAAGGGTTTTGCCTGCTTTGCTTTCCATAATGAAGGCTGGAGATGAAGGATCCCATGCAGTATAACCACGTGCTTCGAAAGTATTACGGATACCGCCGTTAGGGAAACTCGATGCATCTGGTTCTTGCTGAACCAAAGCGCTGCCTGAAAATTTTTCGATTGCACCTTCACCGCTTGGCTCAAAAAACGAATCGTGTTTTTCGGCTGTAGTACCGGTTAAAGGCTGGAACCAGTGTGTATAGTGGGTTGCTCCAGCAGCCATTGCCCATGATTTCATGGCCGTAGCGATCTGGTTTGCGTCGTCTGCATTAATTAACTCCCCTTGGTTGATCGATGAAATTAATTTCTCATACACGTCTTTAGATAAGAAATCTCTCATTTTTTTCTTATCAAATACATTAGCGCCAAAAAAGTCAGAAATTTTAGCAGAAGGAGATTTAACTTCAGGCGAAATTCTGTTTTGAGCCTCTTTTAATGCGATGGTTCTTAAGCTTTTCATTAATTCGTTATGTTTTTTGTCAAAAATAGTATATTTTATCAATTCAAATGAAATAACCGCAAAAATTATATCAATTTTATTGAAAATGAAATAAAAAAATGTTTTTCAGGTGAGAAATTTCATTTTTTGCAACGAAAATAGATTTTTCAGATGTTTTATGGAATTGAAGATTTTACTGCATCATCGTATAAAAACGAAAGCTATGTTTAACTCTTCAATTAACGTATACAAGACCGAGTGGCTCGATCTTGTATTTGCAGACCGCAACAAAAACTATGGTGCTTATGATTTAAGATCCAAATCATCAACGATTATGACCAGGGTACTTTTGGTTTCAGGTAGTATATTCATCATTGCCTGTTTCTCCCCCTTAATTTATAACAAGTTGGTACCTAAAGAAACCGAGGTTGTAGAAAAAGCAAAGGTTATTGATTTAACTGAGGTGATTCACCAAATGAAACCGAAAACACCCGAACCAGAAAAGAAGATTGAACCAGCAAAGGCTGAACCGGTTAAGGTGAAAACAATTGCGCTTCCCTCACAGGTAGTTGTGGTGAATAAAGTAGACCTTCCGGATCCGCCAACCATTAAAGAGATTGAGCAGGCCGTGATCAGCAATAAAACACAGGATGGTATTGTTGCACCTAACCTGGTGATAAACGATAATAAAGGCAGTGGTGATGGTACCGGCGCAGCGAAGGATGGCGAGGGTACCGGTGATTCGAATGCGGTTATAGAGCTGGGTGGGGTTGATGAATACCCGGAGTTTAACGGTGGGGCCAAAGCCTGGTCTAAATATATGGAGCGCAACTTAAGGTATCCATATCAGGCACAGGAAGATGGTATTCAAGGTAAGGTGTTTGTAAGCTTTGTGGTAGAGAAAGATGGTTCTGTTACAGATGTAAAAGTACTCAGGGGGCTCGGGTTTGGTTGTGATGAAGAAGCTGTAAAAGTAATTAAAAAATCGCCACTGTGGAAACCTGGCAAAAACAAAGGTATCCCTGTGCGGGTGAGATATAACATGGCCATTAATTTTCAGATTTCTAATTAAAATTGGCAGCCCCGCGGTGAGTATAGTCTGGATAATACTTGACATTTAGCTAGTAGAGGCATACATTAACCTGGTGTGGATTGAATTAGCCAACACTTAATCTGACAGTTACCTATCATTCATCTTTAACGCTCTAACAGGAGTATAAATAAAAATGGTCTGAGCGCCGCGCTCAGACCATTTTTACGCTTATCACCCAAAGCGTGGTACTGCCCGATTTGACAGCAACCGGATCAAGCAGCTTTATGTAGTGATCTCTCAAGTTAGATGAACTTCTTCTCTCAATATTTGCGGTTTTTGACCCGGGAAGTCCCGTTTAGATTAAAGTTTTGGAAGCATGAAGTTAAAGTTTTAAAGCCTTTAGTTGTTCAGAAAGTGTATTATCTGATGGCCGCTTGGCGTTATTGTCAACAATTAAACCATCAGGATCAATTAATATAAATCTCGGGATTGCGCTTATCCCGAATTTTTTAATAAAATCAGATTCAAAATCCTTATCTGCCATCAGCTGAATACCCTGTAGACTGTTTTTCGCCACGAAATTCAACCATTCCTTTTTGTGTTCGCTTGCATCCACAGAGATGCTTACAAAGTGAATCTTCTTGTCCTTATATGTTTCTTCCAGCTTTTTTAGTGCAGGTATTTGCGCAATACAAGGGGCACACCATGTTGCCCAGATATCAATATAAACATATTTTCCCTTAAGGCTCTTTAAGCTGACCATTTTGCCATCTGATGATATAAAGTTAAAATCTGGTGCCTGAACATTATTTAGCGTGGCAGCTAAGTTTTGGTAGCTGGAGGTTATTTCGGAAATGTATTTAGGATTTTTTGAATTTTTTATAAATGAATTATATACAGCGGTAACTTCAGATGGTTGTTTTGCTTTTTTGATCGCACCATTACTGTATATATAAGTGAAATATTCTTTTATAGCACTATTGCTTATCAGATTATCGGCAATTTTTAATTTAACAAGATCGTCGTTTTTTACTGAATCCCTTATTTTTTGGTTTTCTGGTTGAAAGGTCAGGTAATCTATCCGATAGCCGATCATGCTTTTATAATAATTTGAGTTTTTATAAAAACCTTCATTGTTTACATCCCAATCCTTATAAATGGTTTTATTTAACAATATTTTCTCCTCTGGAGATAATCTTTTGGAGAATTGAGCCTGATAAGCCGTAAGAAGATCCGTTCTATAGTGTTCATTACGTTCAGCGAGAGGGATAGACAGTACTTTTCGTAAGGCATCCATTCTGGATGAATCCAAACCGTAGAATCGTGAATATGCATAAAGTACATATCTTTTGCTGTATGCTGCCTCTAACCTGATAAAGTTTTTGAAAAATTGATTGTTTGATTTTTCTGATTCAGTAGTGATCAGTTGCACATAATCGTCAAGCATTGGGATAAATGTAGCGGGTTCGGTTATCAGATACTTGAAACCAACAGCGTAGCCCGGATTTCCTAAAAAGGTCTGTAGTCTTTTTCTTGTCTCCTTCAGAATATTATTTTCTATTGCTCCGTCATCTTTTATGAAATACTCTTTATCACGGCAATCAATGGTGGTTTTGTAATTTGGCTCCAGGAAAATTTCTCCCATTTCGCCAAATTCATAAATGCCACGTTCTAACTTATTGATGTTTAGATTAAAATGACCAGCGTTATCACCTTTAACCTTGATATTGACACCTGATTTATTACTTAAAGTCCATACCGTATCGGCAAGCGAAGGGATTTTTCCACTTAGCTGTGCGTTTGTTTTCAAGGCAATCAATGCCAGAAAAAATAACAGGGTTCTCCTTATCTTTTTCATATTTAACTAAAATTTTAGTTAAATATAGTAATAACTAATTAAATAGTTTATTTATTTTGAAATATCGAGAGAGAATGAGGCATTGCTCTTTGTGTTATAAAAAGAAATGGTTTTTGCGTTACTCAGCATGTTTATAATAATCCTTTCATTCAACTGTAGTGAATAAAAACCTTTTGTGATGGTTGGCTATGCAGCAACTCCTGTTTGTCGACTTGTTGCAACCTGGTCCAAAGGAACGTGGTGCTAATGCAAAAAATGGATGATGTTTTTAATTCCATCATCCATTTTACGTTTTTTATCCAAATATTATTTTTGGTTTTCGATCCATTTACGGGCATTTACAAAGGCTTCCATCCATGGCGAAACTTCGTCTTTTCTGCCTGCCGGATAATTTGCCCAGTGCCATTGGAACAATGAACGCTCAATGTGCGGCATCATCACCAGGTGACGGCCGGTTTCATCGCACAACATGGCAGTGTTGTAATCAGAACCATTTGGACTGGCCGGGTAGGTTTCGTAAGCGTATTTGGCTACAATTTTATACTGATCTTCTGCATATGGTAAAGAGAACCTGCCTTCACCATGCGATACCCAGACACCTAAGGTGCTGCCGGCAAGGCTTGATAACATCACTGAATTGTTTTCCTGTAAGGTTAACGAAGTGAAAATACTTTCGTGTTTGCCACTTTTGTTATGCAGCATTTTTGGTTTATCGGCATGGTCTTTATTAATCAAGCCCAGCTCAACAAATAACTGACAGCCATTGCAAATCCCTACGGATAAAGTATCAGGGCGGGCAAAGAATTTCTCTAAAGCAATTCTCGCTTTCTCGTTATATAAAAATGCACCTGCCCAACCTTTCGCCGAACCTAAAACGTCAGAGTTGGAGAAACCACCCACAGCACCTATAAACTGTATTTCTTCCAAAGTTTCTCTACCGGTAATTAAATCGGTCATGTGTACATCTTTCACATCGAAACCTGCCAAATACATGGCATTTGCCAGCTCGCGCTCGGAATTACTTCCTTTTTCGCGGATAATGGCTGCTTTTGGTCTGGGTTTAGTTTCGTCAATTACCGGTTTTTTACCATCAAAAGTTAGTGGGAAACTGTAATTTAAGACGTGGTTTTTATAATTATCGTAACGTTCTTTGGCTAATCCGTTACCGGTTTGTCTGCTGTCTAATAAATATGAGGTTTTGAACCAAACATCGCGTAGGTTATCGATATCAAAACTAAAGTGGTCAGCAGCGTTTTTAACTTCCAGTTTAGCTGAAGGGCTTACTGTACCAATTTTGTGGAAAGTAACGCCGTTTTCAGTTAAAGTCGCTTCAACAGCAGCATCGGCCTGGAAAACAACAGCAATGTTTTCGGCAAAAAGCAATTTTAGGCTATCCTGCTCTGCCAAAGCCGATAAATCCAATTGGGCACCTAATTCGCGGTCTGCAAAGCACATCTCCAACAGGGTAGTAATTAAACCACCGCTGCCAATGTCGTGTCCGGCCTGGATTTGACCAGCTTTAATTAATTCTTGTAAGGTATTAAATGCCTTTTTAAATTGATCTGCATTTTTAACATCAGGTGTTTCGGTACCTACTTTATTTAAAATCTGTGCGAAGGATGAACCACCTAATTTATAGCTATCGTTTGACAGGTTGACGTAGTAAATGGCACCACCATCTTTTTGCAGTACCGGTTCAACCACCTTGGTGATATCGTCGCAGTTGGCACCTGCAGAAATAATTACCGTTCCGGGAGCAATTACATCGCCATTGGCATATTTCTGTTTCATCGATAAGGAATCTTTCCCGGTTGGAATGTTGATGCCCAAATCGATTGCAAAATCAGAACAAGCTTTTACGGCAGAATATAACCTGGCGTCTTCACCTTCATTTTTACAGGCCCACATCCAGTTGGCAGAAAGCGAAACGCTTTTTAAACCATCTTTTAAAGGTGCCCAAATGATGTTCGAAAGTGATTCGGCGATGGCATTGCGGCTACCTGCAGCCGGATCAATCAGTGCTGAGATCGGCGCGTGCCCAACTGAAGTGGCAATACCTTCTTTGCCCTGAAAATCTAATGCCATTACACCGCAGTTGTTTAAGGGCAATTGCAACGGGCCGGCACATTGTTGTTTGGCTACACGGCCACCCACACAACGGTCAACTTTATTGGTTAACCAATCTTTCGAAGCAACTGCTTCTAATTGAAGCACTTGTTCTAAATAAGTATTTAATTGGGCAGCATCGTAACTCAGGGCGCTATACTGACGGTCTACCGTGTTGTCTTCCATTACAACTTTAGGCGAGCTACCAAACATGTCAGCTAACTCAAAATCCATTGGTGTTAAACCCGTAGTGGCCGATTTAAAAGTAAAACGATGATCGCCGGTAACTTTACCAACAGTATACATCGGCGAACGCTCGCGATCAGCAATTTTTTGTAAGGTTTCGATATGGTCGTTGCCAATTACCAAGCCCATTCTTTCCTGCGATTCGTTACCGATAATTTCTTTAGCCGAAAGCGTAGGGTCGCCTACCGGAAGTTGATCAAGGTTAATTAAACCACCGGTTTCTTCAACCAGTTCTGATAAACAGTTTAAGTGACCACCTGCGCCGTGATCATGGATGGAGACGATGGGATTGTGATCGCTCTCTACCAAACCACGAACGGCATTGGCCGCACGTTTTTGCATTTCAGGGTTTGAACGCTGGATGGCGTTTAATTCAATGCCGCTTCCGTGTTGACCGGTATCAGCAGAAGAAACTGCAGCACCACCCATGCCAATTCGATAGTTTTCACCACCCAGAATGACGATATTATCGCCTTCCTGTGGTTTAAGTTTTTGTGCCTGACTGGCTTTTCCATAACCAATACCACCAGCAAGCATAATTACTTTATCAAAACCAAGGGTACGGTTATCTTCTTCATGTTCGAAAGTTAAAACCGATCCGGTAATGAGTGGCTGGCCAAATTTATTTCCAAAATCCGTAGCACCGTTTGATGCCTTAATCAGGATATCCATTGGCGTTTGGTACAGCCATTGTCTTTCCTCTACACCTTGTTCCCATGGGCGGTTTTGTTCTAAGCGCGAAAGTGCGGTCATATAAACTGCTGTTCCGGCCAAAGGTAAAGAGCCCTGGCCACCAGCCAAACGGTCTCTGATTTCACCACCTGAACCTGTTGCAGCACCGTTAAACGGTTCAACAGTGGTTGGGAAATTGTGTGTTTCTGCTTTTAACGAGATGACGGAGTCGAAATCGCTTAGCGCATAAAAATCAGGCTGATCAGCACGTTTAGGTGCAAACTGCTGTACCTTAGGGCCTTTAATAAAAGCAACATTATCTTTATAGGCCGAAACAATATCGTTCGGGTTTTCTTCGGAAGTTTTCCGGATCAGTTTAAATAAAGAGGTAGGTTGCGCTACACCGTCAATTACAAATTTACCGTTAAAGATTTTGTGGCGACAGTGTTCTGAGTTGACCTGCGAAAATCCAAAAACTTCTGAATCGGTTAATGGTCTTGCTAATTTTTGCGCCAGCGTATTTAAATAGTCAACTTCTTCATCACTTAAAGAAAGTCCTTCCTGTTTATTGTAAGCGGCAATATCGGTAATTTCTAAAATTGGCTCGGGTTTGATATTAATGGTATAAATATCCTGGTCAATCTTATCGTATTTTTGAGAAAGCATCGGGTCGTAATCCGTAAAAGCCTCATCAACCTTTTTAAATTCTTCAATTCTGATAATACCCTGCATGTCCATATTCTGGGTAATTTCTACCGCGTTGGTACTCCACGGCGTAATCATCGCGGCCCGTGGACCCACGAAAAAGCCTGTTAAAGCTGTTTCCTGAGTGATTTTGGCACCGCCAAATAACCATTCGAGTTTAGTAATATCAGTTGTAGAAAGCGCTTTGTCTGCTTGTAAAACAAAAATCGCCTGCAATTGCCCTTCGACAGGCTCAGGATGACTAGAGAAGAAATGAATCATGCTTTTTTTTTGAAGTCGCAAATTTAGCGTTTTTAAATTTAATGAGTGAAGGAATGGAGGATTGAATGATAGAATTCTGAACGATTTTAAAATAATGGCCGAATGATTGAATTTTGAATTGGAGAATGCAGAACTTTGCGAATCATTCAATAATACACTCATTCTTCAATACAATCATTACTTATGCTACGAATCCACCACATTGCCATTATCTGTTCTGATTACGAAAAATCAAAAGATTTTTACGTGAATAAACTGGGCTTTACCGTGCTGGCCGAAGTGTACAGGGCAGAAAGGAAATCGTACAAGCTGGACCTGGCGGTAAACGATATTTACCAGATCGAGCTTTTCTCTTTCGAAAACCCACCGGCAAGGCCATCGCGGCCCGAGGCACAGGGTTTACGCCACCTGGCTTTTGAGGTAACGGATATTGAGGTGGAGATTGAGCGCTTAAATCAACAGGGAATCATTACTGAACCCATCCGCATAGATGAATTTACCGATAAGCGTTTTACTTTTTTTGCTGATCCCGATGGTTTGCCATTGGAATTGTACGAAGCTTAGGATGAGTGTTTTTAAGTTTAAGCAGTTTGAGGTAGACCAAACCGGTTGCGCCATGAAGATCAATACGGATGGTGTTTTAATCGGTGCCATAGCCAACCAGCAGGACCCTAAAAAGATCCTGGATATTGGGACAGGCACAGGCGTTATTGCCCTGATGTTGGCGCAACGTTATCCTGAAGCATATGTACATGCCGTAGAGATAGATAAGCAAGCCGCTGAAACAGCGGGGAGGAATTTTAGCGCATCAATTTTTAATGAGCGGTTATCGATCAGCCACGTGGCAATTGAACAATATCATGCTACGGAACAATTTGACCTGATTGTTTCCAATCCGCCTTTTTTTGTAAATGATCTTAAGAATGAAGAAGCACGAAAGGGAATTGCCCGGCATGCTGATGTTGGCTTTTTTAGTCTGTTGGTTGAAAAGATCAGTAAGTTATTGGCTGTTGAGGGCCGGGCCTGGCTGATTCTTCCAGTCAAGCAGGCAGATGAGGTAATTATGCACGCTGGATATTCAGGAATGGAGTTGATGGAAAGGATAAATATTCACTCTGATCGATCTAAAGCTGCGTTCAGGCAGATGATCTGTTTAGGGAAAAATAAGATCGCTCTACAGGAAAGTGATTTTTACCTTTATGAAGATTTGAAAGTGTATACAGCAGCATATAAAATGTTACTTAAAGATTTCTTTTTGGCTTACTGATCTGATAAGCAAAAAGCGGTGGAGCTATACCGTAAATTAAGCATACAATTAAGTTTACCTGATGAAAAAAATAGGATTAATTTCAGATACGCATGGGTTTTTAGATGAAGCGGTTTTTAAGCATTTCGAAAGTGTAGATGAAATCTGGCATGCCGGCGATTTTGGTCCGGATGTAGCTGCACCACTGGCCGCTTTTAAACCTTTGCGTGGGGTATTTGGAAATATTGATGATGCATCGATTCGAAATGAATTTCCGGAGAAAAATCGATTTATCTGCGAAGGGGTCGATGTATTGATGACGCATATTGGTGGGTATCCTGGTAAGTATTCATCTTATGTTAAGCCTGAAATATACACTAACCCTCCAAAATTATTTATCACCGGACATTCGCATATTTTGAAAGTCATGTTCGATGAAAAAATAAAATGTTTGCATATAAACCCTGGTGCAGCGGGAAAACAAGGTTGGCACAAAGTGAGAACACTGATCAGATTTTGCATAACTGACGAAAATATTCATACCTTAGAGGTCATAGAATTATCGGGTAGATAATGTAAAATATACACTAAGTATGGTTTGTGGCGTTAAAACACTAGGACAATTCATTATAGAAAAACAGGCAGATTTTCCTTATGCCAAAGGTGAGCTTTCGAGGCTATTGCGAGATATTGGCATTGCGGCCAAAATCGTTAACCGTGAAATCAACAAGGCCGGATTGGTCGACATCCTGGGCGATATGGGAACCACCAATATCCAGGGCGAGGAACAAAAAAAGCTTGATGTGTATGCTGATGAACAATTTATTGCGGCTTTAACCAGCGGTGGCGAATGTTGCATCGTAGCTACTGAAGAAGAAGATGAAATTATCCATATCGATTCGCCTGTTTCCCAGAATGCAAAATACATCGTGTGCATTGATCCTTTGGATGGTTCGTCGAATACCGATGTAAATGTAGCGGTGGGGACAATTTTTTCGATTTACAGGCGGAAATCGCATGAGGGTAGAGCCAGTTTGGACGATGTGCTGCAGAAAGGAACTGAGCAGGTGGCTGCGGGCTATGTTATTTATGGCTCTTCTACCATGCTCGTTTATACCACCGGGAAAGGAGTCAACGGTTTTACGCTCGATCCATCAATAGGTGAGTTTTGCCTTTCGCATCCACAGATGAAAATACCGGAAAACGGATATATGTACTCTTTAAATGAGGGTAACTATGTGCATTTCCCGGATGGAGTAAAAAAATACATTAAATATTGCCAGGTGGAAGATGAAGCAACCAGGCGGCCGTATACTTCGCGTTATATCGGATCGATGGTAGGGGATATCCATCGGAATTTAATTAAAGGCGGCATTTATATTTATCCCACCACTTCACGTTCGCCAAATGGTAAATTAAGGTTATTGTACGAATGTAACCCCATGGCCTTTATCATTGAGCAGGCGGGGGGAAAGGCCAGTACAGGTTTCGAGCGGATATTGGATATTAATCCGACAGCATTGCATCAACGGGTACCGATTTTTATTGGTTCCAAAAATATGGTACAAAAAGCGGAAGAGATGATGCTATTGTATACGGCAAAACCGATCACTTTCGAAAATGATGTAGATGCTAAACTGGAAGATCTGAATGTAATTGGCGGGTTAGATTAAAGCAAGGTTGCTTTATTTCTTTCTGCCTCGAAAACACTATCGATGGCTAAGTTCTGCTTGTCTTGCGAGGCAAATACCGCCAAACGGTCGCAACGCTCATTCTCCGGATGAGCGTTGTGGCCTTTAATCCAAACAAATTTCACCTTATGGAGTTTATACAGTTCAAGGAACCTTAACCAGAGATCTTTGTTTTTCTTGTCTTTAAAACCTTTACTTACCCAGCCGAAAACCCATTTCTTCTCAACGGCATCTACCACATATTTCGAATCGGAATAAACGGTTACCTCTTGGTTTAAACTTTTTAATGCTTCTAATCCTTTTATCACAGCCAATAATTCCATGCGGTTATTGGTGGTCATCCTGAAGCCGCCACTTAATTCTTTATAGTGTTGTCCGGCCCTTAAAATGGTGCCCCAACCGCCTGGTCCCGGGTTTCCGCTAGCTGCTCCGTCTGTATAAATTTCAATCATAAAGAATGTAAAGTTATGTTTTTAGGTTCAGAATTGCCTATTTTATGTGTTGCCGAATTTTTTTTTCAAATTCAAATAATTGAATGTTAAGGAATTAAAAATTTGTTGTAAAAACATTGAAAAAAATATTTGCAGGGAATGTTAAAAGTCGTACTTTTGTGACATCAAAAACACGGTGGCTGTAGCTCAGTTGGTTAGAGTATTGGTTTGTGGTGCCGAGGGTCGTGGGTTCGAGCCCCATCAGCCACCCCGAGTTTTAAAAGCAGTTCTGAAAAGAGCTGCTTTTTTTATTTAAGGTGCTTATTCTCAATTTGTTATAGCATATAGATTCCGTAGGTAAGGGGTCAATGGATCTATGTTAAAAATGTAGATGTATTCAAAAATGCATTTTTCGGTGAATAACTATTGACTTTTTGTTTCGAGCCCATTATGGATTGGTTCATATTCCAGTTTTTTGGAGAAGCAAAACCTTTTTAATTTAATTTTAATCTTCTGTCTTATGGTCAAAATGTTTTAAATCAATCAATTGAAAGGGCTAGAGTAGTCTTCATAATTTATTTTTTTAGATAATTTGATTTATTTTTATTTACTTTTGTGAATGATATTATGCTGGCACCATATATGTTAGTATTCTAAACACAAGATTATATAAGCCATGTTAATGACTAGATCGGATATTGTTGCACTTAAAGATCTTTCCTCTGCGAGGGAACTGGTGCCTTTCGATTCTATACCAGCTACTTTCAAGGATGATTTTCAAATGTATATCTTTGGAAAGACCATTGTAAAGGATGTATGTAATAGGCGCTTCGCCTATCCTTCTGACATTCGCAAATGGGTTCGGGTGCTCGTTGCCAAATACGATGACTAAATGCTTAGGCTTTTTTTGGATAGGTTCAATACAGCACTTGTTGCATTTGGGCAACAATTTCCTAGACCTAACTGGGATCAGCAATTCAAAGATGACCTGATCAATGATTACTCTTTTTTTTCATCAAGGATCGAAGATCCAAAGCTTGATTACGGGGATACCATCCGCTTTCTTAATAACGAGTATGTAAACAAAGAGAAATTGTCTAGTTTTCTTCAATTGGAAGATCATAGGAAAATATTGGCTAGTATGGTCGAGCGGTACGATGAGTTTAATTTGTCTGAAGAGCTAATCAAGGATATTCATCGGGATCTTATGGGAAGTGATTTGTCATGGAATGGCGATTACCATCCAGATCTTGTTGGTAATTATCGAAATTTTCCAGTGTCAGGCTCAAGAGAGCCTTTTTTTGCTGATAAGGATTATGCACCGCACTATAACCTGGATATCATTATGTCAAGCCACATGGAATTTTTCACTAGAGCATTTGATAGGGTCGACAATAGCAATGATGACAACCATATGCTCACGGCATTAGCTTATTTTCACAATAAGTTTCTTAATGAGATTCACCCTTTTGCAGATGGTAACGGAAGGGTATGCAGAATCATTATGGGTACAATAATGATGAAATATGGCTGTCCTCCTATTTTTCCGGCAATCAAAACACAAGCGGATATGATAGGCTATATTAATACCATTGTAGCTTGTGAACAACAAAATTCTGACCTACCACTTGTAGAATTTTTAGCTAATGGTATGTCCGAATACTTGGAAGCTAGGCTCGGAGCTATATTGTAAACAAAATTTGAGGGTTAATTAGTACTAATACATATACTTTTTGTTTAATTTACTATTTTAAGAATTTTAAAAGTGGATAAGTTAAAATTATATTATTCTTCAAAAATTTCAGAAAAACCGCCGATTTCAATCAATTCATCCACAAAATGGTTCGAATTACGCACCGCCACTGACCCCGAGTTTTAAAAGCAGTTCTGAGAAGAGCTGCTTTTTGTTTTTTGGGTTTTTCCGATCAATGCGGGGGTTAAAGATCATGTTCAAAAGGTTGTAGATGCAGGTAAAAAGAAACGGCTTATGTTTTTACGATCTTCACTTTTTATGGTAAGGCATAAATAGCATTCAGGATTGATCTTGCTTTTCTGATCTGGCCGTTCAACAATTTTCTCTGCCGGTTGTTCAGATAATATGGATATAGCCTTTGAAAACTATTACTCGGGTACGAGCGGGCTACTGTTACCGGTTCCCAATAAATTGTACTATCCGGAAGAATTTCAACAGAAGAGCAGGCTGTGCTATTATGCTTCGCTGATGAATTCTATCGAGATTAATTCTTCTTTTTATAAAATACCGCAGGCTTCTACGATGAAAAAGTGGGCGGCTGATGTGCCCGGGAAATTTCGTTTCACCTTTAAGCTTTTCAGGGAGATTACCCATAATAAGGACCTGGCCTTTGATCCGGCAGTTGTATCAAAATTCTTTTCGGTCATTTCGCATGTGGAGGAGAAAAAAGCTTGTCTTTTGGTACAGTTTCCACCGAGCGTAAGAATTTCTCATTCGCGGCAGCTGCGACTGCTGATGTCGGTGCTTAGAACTCATGATCCATTTTTTGAATGGAAGATCGCTTTGGAATTTCGGCATGCTTCTTTATATAACGATGAGGTTTATGAGCTTTTGGAAGCGTTTAGGCTTGGTATGGTAATACATGATAAGTCGCCTGCCAGTTCGCCTGTAAGGGAAAGCCATCCTGATTTTATTTACCTCAGGCTTCATGGTCCGGGAGGAAATTATAAAGGAAGCTACGCTGACGATGTATTATATGAGTATGCAAGCTATGTGACGGAGTGGCTATCGGAGGGCAAAAAAGTATTCGTATACTTCAATAATACGATGGGAGAGGCACATGCCAACCTGAATATGTTGCGGCAGATCGTTCGCGATACTTATTAGTAGTTGCGGAGCATTTGGCCTGAACAATGTATCATTCCTGCAGGTTGATCAGCAAGTTCGGAAAACGACATCAAAAAAATATTTGGTGTTTTTTTAATTCTATTGGTACATGTTGCTATCCCAGTCTTCTTTTCCAGTCTGCCTTCAGCGATTTGTATATCGGGTGGGCCTCTGCCTTTTTGTAGGCGGAGTAAAATATTTCGGCTGACTGTGCTTTTTCTGCCGATCCGGTGCCGCGTTCCAGTGGTTTGTAATTTTTGTCCTTGTCGTATTTCTTTCCGCCTTTATAATTGGCATACCTTCTGGCGCGGGTGTAGCCCATCTGCAGGTATTTTCTCGCCATGTCTGCCCCCACAAAATCATTTTTCCAGATGTAATTATCAAACATTTCAAATATCTTTTCACTGCTTTCTTTGGCAACCTCTGGTGTCCTGAACCTCCAGAATTGACCAATCTCAGATTTATAAGGTTCGCAGATCAATACACCCTGTTCGCCTTTGCCAACCCTGTATTTTTCGGGATTGTCTTTGTAATTGATGTCCTGCTTCCACGGGTATTTTTCGACATCAAAATCAAGATAGGATGGTTTTCTCGCTGCTGGCATAGCTAAGCAACATGCCACCTTATTATTATGTTTTTATTGGCTGGCGATTTTAATACAAGCAGTTTTGTTTTTTTGGAATGCCCATATGCTATCTGCCATCCTGGAACACGTTGCGCCAGGCCTGGGTAGCTATATTTGGTTTTTTTTTAATCGGACAAAACATTTTGCGGTTAATGACGTTTATACTATGAGAGCGTTAATTTAGATAAGCGGGAAGAGCCTTTGGTTTTTCTCGCTTTCTTTTTTTTATCCGTTGGTTAATTCCAGATTAGCAAAAGTTGTTTGCATTCTGCATGTTAAGTAAGCGCTTTATGCTATCTTCTATTCCTCGCAGAATAACTTATCGCATCTGTTATTGTTGAACAACGCCAGTTGCAAGATGAAAGTAATATTAAAATATCTACTTGGCGTTAAGTATTGGCTTCACGATCTTAACCATTGATTTCTCCGCTTTAACGCTTGTTTTAAAAGCCTTCGTAATTTAACCGATTACCATAAAATTTAAAAAATTTCAATTCTTAACCGCTTTTTACGTTAGCGGATTCTTTCTTGGCCTGACAGTGGGGCTTATAAAAAAAAGATTCTGATGATCCCTTGTTGCCTTAAAACTTTCAGCCAGTATCAATGGTTGTAATACCATGCAGATTTTGTCCTCTACCGCTGCGCATGCGTCAGCAAAAAAATTATATCCCTATCAGCAGTGTGCGATAGAAACCCTGTTTGAAAAAATGCAGAACGGGGCTGATCAGCTGCGTTTGCTCTTCCAGTTGCCTACAGGCGGTGGTAAAACCGTTATTTTTTCGGAAATTGCCGATCGTTTCATAAAGCAATACGGTAAGAAGGTCATTGTGCTGACCCACCGCCAAGAGTTATGCAAACAGACTTCGCTGGCCATGAAAAATACAGGTGTTTTCAATAAAGTAGTAGACAGCAAAGTTAAACGGATAGCCAAAAAAGATTATTATTATTGCTATGTAGCCATGGTCGAAACCCTAAAACACAGGATCGATGATGGTCTGATTGATACTGAAGGAGTAGGCCTTGTAATTGTAGATGAGGCGCATCACAATTCCTTCCATAAACTGCTTAAAAAATTTCCGGGTGCGAGGATAATCGGGGTAACCGCCACGCCTTTTTCGGCAGATGCAGCGCTGCCGATGAAAAGCTTTTATAGTGAACTGGTGCTTGGAGAACAGATCAATTCCCTGATTGAGCAGGGCTTTTTGGCAAAGCCAAAGCGTTTTGCTTATGAGGTAGAACTCAACACGCTGAACAGGGGCATACATGGTGATTTTACGGTAAGCAGCTCTGATGAGTTATATTCATCTAAAGTCATGCTCGAACTTCTGGTCCATGCCTACAGGGAACATTCCATTGGGAAAAAGACATTAATTTTCAATAACGGCATATTTACCTCACGGAAGGTATTGGAAGTTTTTCAGCAGGCCGGTTATCCCATACGCCATTTGGACAACCAGACAGAAAATGCAGAACGGGTTGAGATATTAAAATGGTTTAAAAAAACAAAGGGAGCCATATTAACATCGGTATCGATATTAACAACCGGCTTTGATGAACCGTCTGTGCAGTCGGTGATCCTGAACCGTGCTACTACCTCACTTACGCTTTATCACCAGATGATTGGCAGGGGAGCGAGGCGTTTGCCCGGTAAAAAGACTTTCAATATTATAGACCTGGGGAATAATGCAGAAAGGTTTGGAGAATGGGATGCACCGGTAGACTGGCAGCATGTATTTGAAAATCCTGAAATTTATCACCAGATCCTGGCAAAGGCGAATGACGATATCCATCAGATGCCTGCCGAAATGAGGAACAAGTTTCCCAACAGCACCGGGATATCATTTGATGTGCTTGCCGCGTATCAAACAGCAATGGATAAAGGGGAAAAAGCAAAGACCGTACTTCGCGATTCCATCCGGCAACATGCCATGATGTGCACTGACAATGCTGACACAGTGAGTAAGGCATTTGAATTGACGCAGGAACTTGATAAAGAATTCGACTGGTGGATAAAACAAGACAGTAAATGCCTGGGTTCGGTAACCAAGGATTATATAAAATGGTTGGGCAGCGACTATCGGAGCCGTTTGCACCGCCTGATCGAGAAAATAATGTCGAGACGCGC
>Ga0182008_10000385_pt1 | contig 34265 bp, 18 predicted proteins | sample Sormic07211129_1_FD_120482 | JGI IMG/M metagenome (GOLD analysis project Ga0182008, IMG submission 120482) | Rhizosphere microbial communities from Sorghum bicolor, Mead, Nebraska, USA - 072115-129_1 metaG | ecosystem: Host-associated > Plants > Roots > Rhizosphere | place: USA: Nebraska...
CAATTGCGCCATTTATGCTGCAAACATCCGACAATCCGGATGGGGTTCCGCAAGAAAAAGTGGATGAGATTACGGAAGGGCTGATAGCCGACCGCCCTGGATTTTTGGGTACTTTTACCAAGCAGTTTTATGGACAGGGGTTACTCAATAAACCGGTAAGCAGTGAAAGGCTGTCGACTGACCTGACCATTGCGATGCAAGCCACCTTAAAATCGACCCTTGGCTGTGCAGCGGCATTCTCCTCAACCGATCTGCGTGCCGAAATTTCGTCGATAACTGTTCCTTTACTGATTATTCATGGAGATGAAGACCAGACCGCGCCGATTAAGGCAACTGGTGAACAGGCCGCACGGCTGGTACCTCAGGCAGAATATATTGTTTATGAAGGTGAGCCTCATGGCCTCTTTATTACTGCAAAGGATCGATTGAATGCAGATCTGATCGACTTTATACGTAGGTAAACTTTCTACAAGTAGGGCAGGGGCAAAAGAATTCCTGCCTGAACAATATAGGTATTAATGATTCGACATCTTGCAGAAATAGGAGTACTCATCTCTCATTACCTATCGCCAGTTTACAGATGGTAGGGATAACGTGGCTAGCTGTAGGAAAAGCCATGAACCTGAAGGCAATCTGTTATGGAGAAAGTGTAAAAGCAAAGCCCCGGCTTTAGATCCGGGGCTTTGCTTTTATATGTTAGCCAGTTGTTTTTCCACTGGTTCACGATGGATAGTGGCAGTCTGCTTTGCTAAACTTTTACCCGGTTTCTTACTTTTTTTCTTAAACTTCCGGCCGTACCACACCAGGAATCCGGTAATCGGTAAACTGGCGCCAATAAGTGAAGCCAGAAAGGCCATCACCTTGCCCGGAAACCCCAAAATACTGCCTACATGGATATCATAATTCATTTTCCGCAATTTCTGCCCAAAAGAAGCTTGCGCATAGGCTATTGAATAGGCATCTTCCCGCTTTAGTTCCTTTAAGGTGTGCTGGTCAAATGTGTAACCCTGGCTATTGTAAAATTGCCCTTTATTTGGATAAACGGTGATGTTGATAGCGGCCTTGGCATCTGCCGTATCTGCGAAGTTATAATAAAAGCCCATTGATTTGGGGTGACGTGCAACGACTTTGTTCCAGGCCAGGTCCATCGCTTTTTCCGGCGTATAGCCTTTTCCTTTTAGCGTGGAGTCTGAGTCAAGGCGTTTGTATTCTGCCAGCTTATCGCCGCCTGATGTAACCCAATACACGCCCTCACTATACCATTTAATGCCATACACCATTCCGGTAAGGGCAATGGCCAGGAGAAATAATAAAGCATAAAAGCCGAGTACGTTGTGCAGATCAAGATTTACCCGTTTAAAAGATGCACCCCATTTGATCTTGAAACTCTTATCTCGGGTTGATTGATTCCATTTCTTAGGATACCACCAGATCAGCCCGGTTATCAGCAAAACAACAAAAATAAGGGTACCATAGTTTACAATTGGCCGACCGATTTGAGGCGACATCCAGAGAAAACGGTGTCCGTTTAGAATAAACCTGAAGAAATCTGATTCGCCCGGTTTATGCACTTCCGTACTAATTACTTCGCCCGTATAAGGGTTTACTTTCAGGATGGTATTGCCTGTACGGCGATCTCGCGGGGCGGCGTTAGCGGCACGTAAATTTAAGTTAATGGCCCTGCCTTGCTGGTAATTGGCATACGACGGCACTTTTTCCGGGTAAAGCTTTGCAGCAATCCGCATCAGTTCAGCAGGTTTAACCACGGGTTTGTCCTGCCAGGCTACCTTGGTGTCCGGCTCAAGCAATCCTGTAATTTCTTCGTTAAATACCCAGATGCAACCGGTTAGGCATACGATGAGTACAATGAGGCCAGATATCAAACCTAACCACAAATGCAGCCAATTGTTTATGCGCTTAAAAAGCGTGTCTTTCTGCTTCTTCTTTCCTTGAGTTCGGGTCTTGGTCATGGTGCCTGTTTTATTGATCGGATAGGTTTATTTAAATCGGTAGGTAATACTCAATCTCGCATTGCGCGGAACCTCATAGATATAGGTATAGTACGAAACGGATGTTGCCGTTTCAGTGGCCAGTTTGGTATATGATCCTTGTGTTAACAATCTGCGGTCTAATAGGTTATTAACCAGGGCGGCAATGGTTATTTTACCTTTTTCATAGGAAACGCCTGCATCAAAACGATAATAAGCAGGTAACATCAATGGAACAGCGGTAGATCCGGCATAACGATCCAATTGAATCTGGTACCCAGCGCTCAGTCCAAAACCGTTTAACAAAGCGCCTTGTTTCTGATAGCGGTAAGACAGCCAGCCGTTCGTAATGTGTTTAGCCGAATTGGGGGTATGCCTGCCTACCAGTTCTGGTTTGGCATCTTCACTTACCGTGGCATCAGTTAGCGCATAATTTAATACCACGTTTAACCCCTGGGTAATTTCGCCGTTAACATCCAGCTCAATACCTTTCGAGATGATACCGCCCAATTGGATCTGGGCATTTGGGTTCATCGCCAGGTGTGCCGGATCCAGGTCGGCAGTTAACACATTTTTTTTCTTGATGCGGAAGGCCGCAGCAGTTACGTTCCATTTACCGTCAAAGAAATCTTTTTTAAGGCCCAGTTCGATATTATTGCCCCGGATCGGCTTAAATGGATTTCCGGCATAATCCTGGCCAGCAACAGGAAGAAAGCTCTGGTCGTATAGGGTGTAGGCACTAAAATCTTTGGTGAGGGTTACGCTCAAACCGGCTCTCGGGCTAAAAACATTATCAGATATTTGAGTAAGATTGGTTTTGCCTACGGTTACGGCATGGGTAAAACGGCCGGCCAGGGTTAAACGCACCCGTCCATCCAACATGCGAAGCTCATCCTGCAGGTAAGCGCCGGTATAGGTGAGGTTAGTGGCATATACATTCGATCCCGAACGGTTCTGAATGCTGCGCGAACGATCGAAAACAGGAATATTTGTAAAAGGAATACCATAAACAGGGTTATAAATATTAAAGGTGGCATTGTTTGCCAATTGCAGGTCAGGCTGTTGTACGCTGGAGAAATCGCCCCAGGTTTTCAGGTTGCCCATATCAAGTCCGGCCAAAATGCGGTGTACAATAGGCCCCGTGGCCAGGTCGCCCATCAGGCTCACCTGGATATTTTTATTAATAGCCAGTTCTTCGCTAATGTTCAGGTAGCGGTGCATATCGCCGTTTGGTGCGATTTTCGACGGCCAGGGAGTACCTCCATCTAAACCATAACGGAGATAGGCGGCCTGGGCATTAATCTTCCAGTCGTTGTTTAAACGGTGGCTCACATAAACGGTGGCATTGTGGTCATAAAGCTTTGCAGGGTCGAGCGCCGGATCGCCAAGAAAGAAACTGGGGTCTGTATCAGCAAATCCTTTCGGCGAAAAACCGTATGATCCTAATGCCTGTGCTTCAACGTGCTGAGTAGTATATTCAGCGGTAATTAACGTATTGCTATCAACCTGGTAACTAATTACAGGAGCAATGATGTATTTATCGGTATAATTGTATTTGTTGTAACTGTCTTTGGTTTGTGCGGCTACGTTCAGGCGGAACAGTAACCGACCGTCGCGACTTAATTTACCGTCCAAATCAGCCGCTACGCGGCCAAGATTATAACCTCCACCCGCTACACTTACCGAACTACGGTTTTGGCCGGTAGGTTTCTTGGTTACCACATTATAAATGCCACCAGGTTCGCCGTTGGCCATCATAAAACCAGAAGGACCTTTTACAAATTCAATGCGATCAATCGTTGCGGCATCGTCAGCCAATGGCCCCCATGGCATTTTTTGGTTCATGCCGTTCCGGAAGGCCGGAATACTGGTGCCACGCATAAAAATATTGGCATATTGAGCATCCCAATGGCCTACGCGCAAGGTACCACTCACATTCCTGGTTACACCATCAACAATATCAAACACCTGCTGGTCTGCCAGTATCTTGCCGGTTACGACCTGGATATTCTGTGGTACTTCAATCAGGGGTGATTGTAAACGCAGTGAAGGAGACACTTTATCTACCTTATATCTTTTTTTATTCGAGCTGATCTGTACCTCGTCTAATTCAGAACGGTTTTCTTTTAAAGAAAAATCAGCAATCACCGTACCACGCGGCGAAACATGTATCTGCTTTTCTTTTGGATAAAGGCCAACCGCCGAAACTACCAGTGTGTAATCGCCAACCGGGACACGCCTGATCTGGTAAAAGCCATCCTCGTCAGTAACCGAGCCAAAACGGGTGCCTTTCAAAACTACACTCACATTAGCCGCCACACTTCCATCGGCAGTGGTGATTCTACCCCTTACTATCCCGGTCTGTTCATCATTGCGGGTTTGAACAATACTGTCTGTAGGATTTGTCAAATTTCCCGTCAGCGAAGCAGTAGAATTGGCATGGGCAGCATATAGTCCGGTACAGCACATACCCAATACTAAAATTTTCTTAACTTGCATTTACTTTTAATTAGAGGTTAAAGGTTCCCGGGTTGAAAACCCGTTACACCACATGGGGTTCGGGCCCTGTGTGGTTTTTTTTGCAAAGGTAAATTTATTTAGAATAAATCAAAATAGATTGGACTGCTGAACTACAACCTTGAAATGTGAAATAGGTGCTGACCCATGTTTGTAACGAAATAATCATTTAAAGGTACTTAACTGGCCCTAATCAACTATTGTTCGTGTAGGGTCCACCATAAATTTGGTTAAGTAAGAATAGTGGTATTTACAGAGTTATTTTTGAAATGATCGCAAGTGTAGGTTTTTACTTCGGGTTATATCTTAACAAGGAATTGTATCAATCATCATACAGATTGGAAATTGAAAGTTTGGTTGCTAAATTTAGTTTTTGCAACAACGGTAATTGTGAGTCAGGACCGAAAATTATCTAAATTCGGAAAATCTATGTCAAACGCCATTTTATTTGGGCTTCGCCAAATCCTATCTGAGATACTTCGTGTATCTGGCTTTAATCAATTAAGTCCTGATATATGTTTCCCGCTTTCAGATATGTTACAAAAAAAAACAGGTAGGAAAATTAGTGAAACCACGCTTAAAAGGCTCTTTGGATTTGCCCGCTATAATTTCCAAACATCACGATACACCTTAGATACCTTAGCCTTGTATTGCGGTTTTGAGACATGGATTTTATGGCAGGAACACGTTCGCCGGCTACAGCAGCGCCATCATTTGAGTCTGCCAGATCAATCGGCTCCATTTAGTAAACTTTTTTACTACAGCTTTGATCCCATGTGGGTTTTTCAGGTATCAACTTTGCGTTTTCTCGAAGTTAATGAAGCTGCATGCAATATTTACGGATATTCAAAGTCTGTATTTTTAAACATGACTATTGGCGATATCAGGCCGAAAGAGGATTATGATTTACTTGTACAGATCGTTAATGGCGCCGGAGAATTTTGTCTCCACAGCCCGGTCCGACATAGTTTGTCGAATGGTGAACCCATTTTAGTGGAACTGCGTAGTTACGCGATCAGCTGGAACGGTGTTTCCGCCCGGCTGGTGACAGCAGTACCGCTAAGCGCAATAGGTTATAGTGCTAAGACAGCAAAATTAAAGCTGGGCTAACAAGTCATAGAATCTATAATTTTAAAGCGGAACTCACCACTTTTTCCAAAACTCACGAAAAGACCAATACGTTTTCCTTCCTCTATAACTAGCCTGTTATCCTGTTGCTATCCGTATCCAAACCTGTCGTAGCAGCTGGACTTCATCATTCCAAAATCCTGTTTCAAACAATCGCGCTACCTGAAATAGCACTGACGTTCTTCGTTTGGATGAATAATGGCACAACAAAACCACAGCAAACTGCCGTATGCATACAGTCAAATGAACGTATTTCTTTTAGTTAAGCCTTTGGCTACGGTCAAAAAAATCAAGAGTTGAGCTAATTTGTACAAAACTGAACCATTTCCGTACAAAACTGAACCCCTCCTTAGGTACAAGTAGCTAGTTTTGGAATCTCCAAATATGACAGCTATAAATTATGAGATCAATGGGCGGTGCTTTCCGCAAAGTTTTGGTAATCTTTTATCTAAGGGGATGCCGATATCAATCTTTGCGGAAACTAAAGACAATTTAACGGGAGGAGTTTACACCTTTTTACTGCTGATTTTGCTTTTGCTGGATAGTATGCCTTGCTCCGCACAGGACGGATGCTACAGTCGCCTGGATGAAGATACCCTGACCATAGGCAATCAATTTATCGAGCGCAAGTTTCTATGGAATAAAGGGAATGTGATTACCTATAGCTTAAGCGATAAGAAAGGCGGGAAAATTTGGTTTAACAAGCTGAAGAACCCCGATTTTTATATTCAAGGGGGCACTGCAACTCAAAACGGGCATTATGAAGTGTCAGTCAGGAAAGAAGATGCCATTCGCATCGCCACGCAGGAAACCATTATTTCTTTCTCTACAGGCACACTTGATGTCAGACGGATTTACCGGATCAATGCGCAAAGCGCTTCAATCGCTTGCGAAACCTATCTGAGAGGGGAGCTAGCAGGAATAGCAGTAGGACAGCGGGCCAATGCCGTCGATCAAAAAAATATTGAATTTGCTGAGGACATGAAAGTTGATGGTGCTGCGGCAGTTTTAGATCAGTTAAAGCTGGAGGGTTTCCACTGGCAGGTTAAAGCGGTCGAATTTTTTGATGTAACGGATTGGAACAACAATCTGGTGTTGGAAAATAAGTTTATTCCCTATAGAAAAAAAAGTTACCGGGCCAACCTGCTTTTTGCACATAACCAGGAAAAAGATGCTGGTTTTTTCTTCTTAAAGGAAGCGCCAGGCGCTGCTACGCAGCTTGCTTACCGCGGTCAGGATTTTACGACTGAATTTGGCCATTTTGCAGTAAACGGATTGGGCCTGAACGCAGCAGATATTTGTAAAAATGAATGGCGAAAAGCCTATACGGTGGTGTTGGGTGTTTACAGCGGACGGCAGCTGAACCAGTTGCAGGCTTTACGTAGTTATCAGAAAACCATCCGTAAAAATGAGCCAAATCGTGATGAAATGGTGATGATGAATACATGGGGTGACAGGAGCCAGGATGCTAAAGTAAATGAAAGGTTTAGCCTTTTAGAATTGGAAGCTGCAGCCAAACTCGGTATTACCCATTTTCAAATCGATGACGGGTGGCAACAGGGGAAAAGTCCGAATTCTGCCCTGGCCAAAGGATCTTTTACCAATATTTGGACTAACCCCAATTATTGGAAACCCGATAAGGTAAAATATCCAAACGGACTCGGCCCGATCGTAAGAAGAGGTAAAGCGCTGGGCATTGAAATTTGCTTGTGGTTTAATCCAAGTATCCAGCATGACTATGCAGACTGGGAGAAAGACGCTTCGGCAGTGGTAGAATTATACCGGATGTACGGCATCAGGACATTTAAAATTGATGGACTCTCCATTCCAAATAAGCAATCGGAGATTAACCTAACTAAAATGTTAATAAAGTGTTGAGTGAAACCGAAAACCAGGCTGTCTTTAATCTTGATGCCACTGCAGGCCGCAGGGGTGGCTACCATCTCTTTACCGAATACGGTAATATTTTTTTGGAGAACCGTTATACCGACTGGCAAAACTACTATCCTTACTGGACACTCCGTAACCTATGGCAACTTGCTAAATATGTACCACCTGAGAAGTTGCAGATCGAATTTTTAAACAAATGGCGAAATGCAGACAAGTATGGCGATGATCCTTTTGCTCCTTCAAGCTATACTTTCGAATATTTATTTGCCATTACCATGGCAGCACAGCCACTGGCCTGGTTTGAAGGCACGGGGTTACCTAAAGAAGCATTAGAACTGAAAACTCTCATTAACAAATATAAAAAGGTGCAGCACGACTTCCACCAGGGAACCATTTTACCGATCGGTGAGGAACCTTCGGGCAAATCATGGACAGGTTTTCAATCGATTCATAAAAATAGGGGCTATTTTATCGTGTTCAGGGAAAACACGCCTGATGAAACGGGTGTACTGGAAACCTGGTTGCCCGAAAACGTCAAAATACAATTACAGCCACTGCTGGGCAACAGGAAGCCGATGATTCAAACTACTGGTAGAAAAGGTGCTTTGAAAGTAACCTTGCCTGCTATAAATGATTTCGTGATGTACAGCTATACCATTATAAACTAAACCATGAAACAACATATATTAAATTTATTCCTTTTAACGTTTCTAAGCATCCCCGCAATCGCCCAAAAGAGGCTGAGTATGAAGTCTCCCGATGGGAGGTTGCAGGTGGATGTAAGGATTGCTGATAGTATCCGTTTTCAGCTGGCGCATGATGGTGAAAGCATACTCCATTCTGGCGCCATAGCGATGAAACTCGGCAATGGGAAAACCTTTGGCATTAAATCTCACTTGAAACAAAGCAAAACCATTACCGTTAAACAGGAAATCCCTGCCTACTTTTATAAAAGAAACCTTGTCAATGATGAATATGCAGAATTGACACTGGATTTCAGGGAAGATTTTAAACTCATTTTTCGAATCTATAATGAAGGCATGGCTTACCGATTTGTATCTACAGCTAAGCAGGATTTTATCGTAAATGAAGAGCTGGCCGCTTTCCATTTTTCAAAAGATTTCAAAGCTTACATTCCTTATGTAAAAACCAAAGCGAAAACAATTGAGGGACAATATTTCAATTCGTTTGAAAATACCTATACCTATGGGCCTTTGACTAAAATGGATAAACAGAAGCTTGCTTTTTCTCCATTGGTGGTTGAATTGGATCAGGGTAAAAAATTGTGTTTGGCCGAAGCTGATTTGCAAAGCTACCCGGGGATGTTTCTTTTCAATCCTACCGGAGGAACTGTTCTGGAAGGCAACTTTTCTACCTATCCAAAAGCTACCGGGCAGGGCGGACATAACCAGTTGCAGCAAATTGTCACCTCACGCCAGCCTTACCTGGCTAAAAGTAAGGCAAAAGCCAGATTTCCCTGGCGTGTAGCCATAGTCACAACCAGTGATAAAGCCCTGGCCGATAATGATATGGTTTACAAGTTGGCCGAGCCTAACCGGTTAAAAGATATTTCGTGGATAAAGCCAGGAAAAGTAGCCTGGGAATGGTGGAATAACTGGGGCTTGAGTAGGGTAAACTTTGTTTCAGGTGTGAATACGGAAACCTATAAAGCTTATATAGACTTTGCCGCCAAAAATAAAATTGAATATGTGATCCTGGATGAAGGCTGGGCGGTAAACCTTAAGGCAAGTTTGTTTGAGGTTGTACCAGAAATTGATCTGAAAGAACTGGTTGCTTATGGCAAATCTAAACAGGTAGACCTTATTTTATGGGCAGGCTACTATGCCTTTGCACGCGATCTGGAAAAGGTTTGCAGGCATTATTCGCAGCTGGGGATAAAAGGCTTTAAAATTGATTTCATGGACCGCGATGATCAGGACATGGTTGATTTTCATTGCCGGGCAGCAGAAACGGCTGCTAAATATAAGTTGATGGTCGATTTTCATGGTACGTACAAACCCACCGGGCTCAACCGGACTTTCCCAAATGTAATTAATTACGAAGCGGTAAATGGACTGGAACAGATGAAATGGACAGGGCCAGAGATGGACATGGTTACCTACGATGTGACCATGCCTTTTATCAGAATGATTGCCGGACCGGTAGATTATACACAAGGTGCCATGCGTAACGCCACCAGAAGCAGCCATAGGGGAATAAATGATGAGCCCATGAGTCAGGGAACGCGCTGCAGGCAACTGGCAGAGTATGTGGTTTTTGAATCGCCCTTAAATATGCTGTGTGATAGCCCGGATAATTATGCGAAAGAGCAGGAATGCACAGATTTTATCAGCGCGATACCAACGGTTTGGGATAACACAATTGTGCTTAATGGTGAAATTGGACAATACATTGCCACTGCCCGTAAAAAGGACAATACCTGGTATCTGGGTGCTTTAACCAATTGGGAGGCGCGCAAACTTGATCTCGACCTTAGCTTTCTTGGCAGTGGCGATTACTCCGCAGAGATTTACCGGGATGGGATTAATGCCAACAAAATTGCTACCGATTACAAAAAGGAGCGCATAGACATTCCTGCCGATCGAAAATTATCTATTCATATGGCTCAGGGCGGTGGTTGCGCGATGAAAATCTTTAAAAAGTAAACACAATACGCTATGAAACCAATCAGAACTGTTTTTAATTTGCTCCTGCTGTTGTGTTGCCTTTTGTCTAAGCTTTCGGCACAGGAGACTTTGATTAATGTATATGGCAGAGCGATCCAATCCCTCAACGGGAAATGGGAAGCGATTGTAGACCAGTACGATCAGGGGCGGAAAAACAAAATTTACCTCAATAAAAAACCTGCCGGAAAGACAGATTTTTATGAATATGCCTTTGATGGCGGCTTAAAACTGAACGTGCCTTCAGACTGGAACAGTCAATTGCCCGAACTCAAATACTACGAAGGGACGGTTTGGTATGCCAGGCGTTTTGATGCGCCCAAAGCACATCAAGGACGGCTATTCATTTACTTTGCTGCGGTAAGTTATCGTTGTAAGGTTTATCTTAATGGAAAAGAAATTGCTGCGCATGAAGGTGGTTTTACACCTTTTCAGGTTGAAGTAACAGATCTGGTGAAGCAAGCAGATAATTTTTTAGCCCTGGAGGTAAACAATACCCGGACTTCAGATGCCATTCCGGCAAAATCATTCGACTGGTGGAATTATGGAGGGATCACACGTGATGTCATGCTCGTATCAACCCCAAAAAATTTTGTTCAGGATTATTTTGTTCAGCTTGATAAACGCCGTAGTGATCAGATTAATGTGCGGGTTAAACTTATTGATCATCAGGATAATATTCCGGTAAACATTGAAATTCCGGAACTGAATATTAAACAAAAGCTCGTTACCAATAAACAGGGGATTGCGGGCACCTCGATCACCAGCGTGACAGCAATACAGCGTTGGTCGCCGGTATCCCCAAAACTTTACCAGGTGGTCCTATCTACCGCGGCAGATCGTGTAGAAGAGAGCATTGGTTTTAGAAACCTGGAGGTAAAAGGAACACAGATTTACCTGAATGAGCAGCCGATTTTTCTAAAGTCTATTAGTTTTCATGAAGAGATTCCACAGCGCAAAGGCAGGGCTTTCTCTGAAGCAGACGCGATGATGCTTTTATCTGAAGCGAAAGCCCTGGGCTGTAATATGATCCGTTTGGCACACTACCCACAAAATGAGTATACGGTGCGTGCAGCCGAAAAAATGGGGTTTCTGTTGTGGGAGGAAACACCCATATGGCAAGGCATTGATTTTGAAAACCAGGAAACCAAACAGAAAGCCGGAAATATGATCAGGGAAATGGTGATGCGTGATAAGAACCGATGCGCCATCTCTTTCTGGGGCATGGCAAATGAAACGCAGCCATCTGCTGCCCGTAACGATTTCCTGAAATACCTGATCAAATGCACAAAAGACATTGATAGCACCCGTTTAATTACGGCTGCCTTTGATCTGGTTCGCTTTAACCAGGATAAAAAAAGATTTGTGATGGATGATCCTTTTATTAACGAAATAGATGTGGTAGCCATTAATAAATATATGGGTTGGTACCATCCCTGGCCGGTTAAGCCAGAAAAGGCCATTTGGGAGGTGGCCAGCAATAAACCTTTGATAATTTCAGAATTTGGTGCGGAGGCTTTGTATGGTAAAACCGGTGATGGTGACGTAGCCGGTTCATGGAGCGAAGACTATCAGGCCCAGCTGTATAAGGATAACCTCGAAATGTTTAAAAACATTCCAAATCTCAATGGAATCTCTCCCTGGGTACTGTTCGATTTTCGGTCGCCGTTTCGCTTTCATCCCACCTATCAGGATGGCTGGAACAGAAAAGGACTGGTTTCTGATCAGGGATTTCGTAAAAAAGCCTGGTATGTCATTGCAGATTATTACAAAAACATCAAATAAAATTTATGAGGAGATATTTTTTAGTACTGCTGTTAACAGGGATATTATGGAACAAGCTTGCAAATGCGCAGCCCCTGAAAACCGTTGTTGATAAAGCCCTCGCTTTTGCCGAGCAGCAAAGTTTATTGATGGCCAGAAAATATGAGCATCAACCAGGCATATTACCGCGGTCGTTCGAAGCGGGGAAAAGCACCGTATCTGATTCACGTTGGTGGTGTAGCGGATTTTTTCCGGGTTCGCTGTGGTATGTTTATGAGCATAGCAAAAATCCGGAACTGTTATCGTTCGCCAAACTGTATACTGCCCGGGTAGAGCGCGAAAAATTCACTACTGATAATCACGACGTAGGTTTTATGCTATATTGCAGTTTTGGTAATGGCTTACGTTTAACAGGCGATTCAGCTTACAGGGCGGTTTTGCTCACAGGAGCGCAATCGTTGTCTACCCGTTATGATCCTAAAGTGGGGTTGATAAGGTCGTGGGACCATAGCGAAACCGTTTGGCAATATCCGGTCATTATTGATAATATCATGAATCTTGAATTGTTGTTGTGGGCCAGCAAGCAATCAGGCAATGCGCAGCTGAAAAAAATGGCACTTTCGCATGCCGATAAAACCATAAAGCATCATTTTAGACCCAATTTCAGCTCATACCATGTGGTTTCCTATAACCGGCAGACTGGCGTTCCGCATAAAAAGCAAACCCATCAGGGTTATGCTGATGATTCTGCATGGAGCCGTGGACAGGCCTGGGGCCTGTATGGCTATACTTATCTTTATCGCGAAACCAGGGAGAAACGCTACCTCGATCAGGCCATGCATATCGCCAATTTTCTAATCAATCATCCTAAAATGCCCAAAAATTTTATTCCGTATTGGGATTATGATGCGCCAGTACAGGCTGATACACCCAGGGATGCTTCGGCCGCATGTATTATGGCTTCGGCACTGACTGAACTGAGTGATTTTGTAAATTCTGACACCAAAAAGAAATACATGGATGTGGTAGAGAAGCAAATCCGGACACTCGCTTCTGATGAATACACGGCGAAGCTGGGTGAAAACGGAAACTTTATCCTGATGCACAGCACCGGTGCATTTCCGTTTAAATCGGAAGTAGATGTACCCTTAACTTATGCAGACTATTATTACCTGGAAGCGCTTAGTCGTTTGAAGAGAAGATTGTAAGCCTGGTATTAGAGGCTACGGGATTGGCATCCTGACGAATAATTTGTTGCCTGAACTCGATTAATAACATGCCCTTAAAGATTTTCTGCAGACATTTTAAACTCGCCACCGTCACCCTGAATTTATTTCAGGGCCTGTCTGGCAGGAGAGAAGCTGAAACAAGTTCAGCATGACGATCGCGGTAAGAAAAGAGACAAAAAAATGATTATAGCGTGCAAATATTAATCGAACTAAGGTTTACTGGATAAAATCAATATGAAGAGCAGTAGTACTTAATGGAAATACCCCTGGAAAGTTCGTCCTTTCGAGAAGGCTTTTTTAGCAGACAGCTAGCCCCGACTTTTCGGGGAAGCAATCTTTGTAGTAAAAATCATTAGCATGATAGATTGCTTCGTCGTTCCTCCTCGCAATGACGACTTTTTCTCGGGCGTCTGTCAATGGTAACGACAAGCTAAGTTGAACGTAACAAATCCGAAATGAATGGCAATTTATGATAGATGCGCTTAATCGTGGCGAAGAGAACACTTATTTTAGCTGCATCACAGTGGCTGTGGATATCAATAAGATGGAAATGGAAATCAATTGATAGAAAATTTAAAAGATGATTAGAAAACCTGCGTATGTATTTTAACCTTTTGGACATCCGGAAAACCGCTTATCTGCTGCTGTTTTGTTGTGCATTTTTGCTGAAAAGTGCGGCTGCAATTGATATATCAAGGTATCGGTTCCATGTAATGCCCGAAACATCGTATTACAGTGGCATTCAGAGCATCACCAAAGACAGTTTGGGACGGATGTGGTATACCGGGCCCGATGCCGTTTTTATGTATGATGGGAACAGTTTTTATCAGTTAAATGAACTGGCTTCGAAAAGTAATCCCAAGGTAAAATGGGCATATGGTTCTCTGGTGACGGATAAAAAGGGTGGTCTGTTTTTGGCCACCAATCACGGTTTATTAAAGTTTAATTACGGGCAGTTTAATTTTGATCTGGTTCTCCCGGGAAAAATCCGTTCCATCTGTGTTCATAACGATGGCAATTTATACATGCTCTCTGGCGACAGCCTGTACATATCTGGCCGGGAGAAAAAGGTCTTTCAAAAAATCAAGCTTCCCTCCAGTAGGTATTTTGATAGTGTGATCAGCCTGAAGGGAAATATTTATCTGTCTCAGGAAAATTTACTTTATAAGTTCGATACCAGAACACCGCGCTTTGCGGTTTTTACCAATCTGGGCCAAACTTCCTTAGTGGCGAATGATGCGGTGGCCTATAATGGCGATTATTATTTCCTTACCCAGCGGGGTGGTATTTTTGTAACGGATGCCAAAGGTGTAATCAAAAAAAATATCCCGATTACCGGCCCGGGCTTCCAGACTACGATGGCCAAAAAAATCTTTATTGATCAGGCGGGCATCATGTGGGTAGCCACACAAGCTGGATTGTTGCTGTATGACCCGCAAACCCATACCAGCAAGCTGCTCAAAATGAATCCAAACGATGCGTTTTCATTACCCAATAACTCGATATGGACCATTTACGGCGACCCAGACCAGGGCGCGTGGATTGGTACTTATGGTGGTAAAATTGCTTATTGTTCACTTTATGATGCCTATGTCCGCTATTTTACAGCCAGCCCCGGCGGACTTAACCACCCCATCGTAAGTGGTTTTCAGGAAGATGATATCGGCAATGTTTGGATTGCTACAGAGGGTGGTGGACTCAACTATTGGAACCGGAAGGATGATAGCTTTCGCCATTTTACCAAGGCAGAAGCCAATTCCATCAATTCTAACATGGTTAAACGCTTAAAATTTGATTCTGATCGAAAAAACCTTTTTATTTCGTCATTTAATGGCGGTATTTCTTCCTATGAAATCGCTACAAAGCGTTTTATTAACCTCAATATCCTGTTTCCCGGAAACAGACAGCCTTTAACCGTATATGATTTTGTTCGCGATGCCGAAGGTACGTGGTGGATGACCGATCCTGACAAAAACTTTTTCCACCGCAAGAAAAACCAGGCAACAGAAACAGAAATGGTTAAACTGATCGCTGCAAACGGAGAGGCGCTGGATGTAGAGATTGAGGCCATATCACTTGATCAACAGCAGCATCTTCGTTTGGTTACCCATCAGGGGCTGTATATTGCCGATCCCAAAACGCTTAAAGTATTGCATCATTACGTCATTAAAAACGGTCCTTACGCGGTAAATCACCTGGGCTGCTATTATGAGGCATCAAATGGCGATCTCTGGCTGGGTACATCGGGAAGAGGTGTTAATCTTTTGAAGAAAGACGGGCGCTACATTAATTTTAGTTCCACCAATGGTTTTCCGCCTAAAATCGTTTTTGGTGTTCTTGAGGATGATGTTTCAGGCAACATTTGGTTTAGTACAAACGATGGGCTTTACTTTTTTGATCAGAAAGCTCAGAAGTTTGCAAAAGCCAGATTTTATAAGGCAAATAGTTGCGGTTCGTTCTATTTAAGGTCGGCCTATAAAACTAGAAAAGGAGAGATGTTGTTTGGAGGGACTAACGGTTTTGTACTTTTTGATCCACAATACCTCAACAAAAACGTCCAGAAGCCGAGGGTGTTTTTCACCAGCTTATTAATTAACAATCAACTGGTAAGCAGTGTAACGCAACATTCACCCTTAACCAGAGATATTTCTACATTAAGCAATCACGATGAGGGTAAGATCAACCTTTCCAGTGAGCAGTCGAATATCGAAATCCGTTTTTCTTCAAACAGCTATTTATCGGCAGATAAGAATCAATTTTCTTATCGCATGCTTGGCATAACCGATAAATGGATGAAGATGAACCCCAATCAACATGCTGTTCAGTTTTTTAATTTACCCGGAGGAGATTATGTTTTTGAGATCAAGGCTTCCAACAATGACGGGCTTTGGGGCAACGAAATCTCAAGGCTTTACTTTCATGTCAATCCGCCGTTCTTTCTATCCTGGTGGGCCTACTCCATTTACATTTTAATTGTACTGGGGCTTTTGTTTTTTATCATGCGGTATTATACCAATAAAAAGGTTTTTAAAGAACGACTGGCATTAGAAGCGCTCAAAGAACAGAACATGCGTGACTTGAACCAGGCGAGAACTGATTTTTTTACCAATATTTCCCATGACCTTAAAACCCCGCTTACCCTGGTGCTAGAACCCCTGAAGCAGTTAAAAGAAACCGTTCAGAAAAATGACCATGCCGCTGGCTATATGCAATTAATTGAGAAAAATGTGGCCCGCATACAGCGTTCAATCAGTCAGTTATTGCGTTTTAGGGAAATAGAAAGCCAGAAAGTAACCTTAAATCCACAGGTTGGCGATTTTATCAGTTTTGTGCACGATGTTTTTGGACTTTTTGAATTATATGCGAACAAAAAAGAAATAGAAACCAGCATTACTGCTCATGCAGACCATTTATTTGTTGCCTTTGATTATGATATTATCGAAAAAATTCTGACCAACCTTTTCTCCAATGCCTTAAAGTACACGTCTAATAAAGGTTATGTGGGCGTCAGGATTTATCAGTCTACAACCGAGGAACAATCCAGGTTGGCTATTGAACCTGATCACCTGGAAAGAGAATACATTTCTGTAGAAGTACTAAATACCAGTATAGGCTTTTCGGAAGAGCAGATTGCTACACTATTTACTTCCTTTAACCGCTTATCGTCTTATCGGCCTACTTTTGAAGAAAGCTCAGGTCTTGGACTTGCCATAGTAAAGGAACTGGTAGACGCCATTGGAGGAAAAATATGGATGGTAAATAAAAGCAATAAAGTTTCTTTTAGCATGATGCTCCCGCTTAAAAAAGAAGCGGGAACAGGCGATATGCAGTCGAACGTATACGATTATACCATTTCAGAAATTGACGAAATCCTTTTAGCAGCTGAAGAACCCGATCTTTCACCAAAGCATGCCAGGAAATCAACCAGCATTTTATTAATTGACGATGACCCTAACCTTCGGAACTACCTGGAACGGCGCTTATCTGAAAAGTACAATGTCTATTTAGCCAGCGATGGGCAGGAGGGCATTATTAAAGCTGAAAAAATATACCCTCAGCTGATTATTACCGACCTGATGATGCCGAATACCAATGGATTTGAGGTATGTAACCACTTGCGGCAAAACTTTAAAACCAGCCACATTCCCATCATCATGATTTCGGGTATGGGCGATGTAAACCAAAATAAAACCAGGGCACTTGAACATGGTGCAACAGTTTTTATTGATAAACCTTTTGAAGTGGAATACCTGATTCAGCAGATCGATACCATGTTAAAAAACCAGCAGGAAATGCGGGAAATGTACAGCAAACGACTGGTAGTCGATCCCGCGAATGTAACTATTACGTCAATGGATGAAGAGTTGCTGGTCAAAGCCATGAAGTTTATTGAACAGCACATGGCTAATCCAAATTATTCAGTTGATGATTTCGTGTCTGACATGAACACCGGAAGAACAATTCTGTATCAAAAGATCAATGATATTGTAGGCATGTCCATCAAAGAATTTATTCTAAACATCCGGCTTAAAAGAAGCGCCTACTTATTGGAACATGCAGATTTAACAGTAGCAGAAGTGGCTTATCAAACCGGCTTTAACAACGCCAAATATTTTAGTGTATGCTTTAAAAAACAATTTGAAACCAGTCCGTCTGAATATAAAAAGCGCTACAGTACAGAAATTTAATTAAGCCGTTACCTTAATCCATCTGTAAAGGAAGCGGTTGCGGCATTAAAACATATATCATTAACCAAATAAATCTATGAGCCATTCGAAATTCTTTCTCATCATTTTATTTACAATTGCCCTTTTGTGTTCAATGCCAGGGCAGCAAATTTTTGCCCAGCATCGGCTTAAGGGGATGCATCCGCAACAGCAGATTGATTTTGTTAAAAAGCAAATTAAAGCGAAAAAAGAACCTTATTTATCAGCCTATACAGCCTTATTGGGTAAGGCAGATTCAGCGTTGTTGGTAAAACAACATGCCGTAGAAGACTTCAGTATTCCAGGTTTTTACGTTGATAAAGAAACCCATCGCCGAACTTCAAAGGCGCTTCAGGTTGATGGTTTTTCTGCGTACAGTTGTGCCCTGGCTTATCAGTTGAGTGGCAAAACAAAATATGCAGACAAAGCCATTTATTTTCTAAATGCCTGGGCATCTGTAAATAAAAAATATTCACAGCTGGATGGTTCACTGGTAATGTCTTATTCTGGTACTGCTTTTATGATCAGCGCTGATTTGCTTAAAGGTTATAAAAAGTGGCAGCCTAAAGAAGTAAGCCAGTTTAAGTTGTGGACAATAAATGTATTTCGCGCGGCGGCAAACAGCATCCGGTACCGGAATAATAACTCTGGTGATTGGTCTCGTTTGGCCTCTATACTGGCTGATACCTATCTGGAAGACCGGGAAGATATGCAGCAAAACATAACCTTGATTAAAAAGGACCTTTTTGATAAGATTGCAGCAGATGGACACCTGGTGGAGGAAGTAAAGCGGCAGGGAAAGGGTATTTGGTATACCTATTTCTCTTTGGCACCGCTTACCGCATCCAGTTGGATCATTTATAATCAGACAGGGGAAAACCTCTTTAATACATCGCGGGATGGGGCATCATTTAAAAAGGCGCTGGATTATTTATTTTACTACAATCAGCATCCTGAAGAGTGGAAATTTTTCAAAAATCCGGATACGGGTTCTGTTCATAACGCAACAGGTTTTTGGCCGGCCAATTTACTGGAGGCGATGAACGGCATTTATCCTTCTCCCGAATTTAATGATTACCTGGCACCATATCGTCCCATCATGTATACCACGCACGATTATGCCTGGACATTTCCAACCCTCATGCCCTTACGATTAAATGGATACCAATAAATTATTCACCACGAAAAAATATGTATTCAAATTATTATTGCCGGCTTGTGCTTTATGCACCAGCTTAAGGGTTTATCAAAAATAATTACTTAAGAAATGAAAGATATGAATTTAAAACGACTGCTTTTGGTTTTACTATGGAGCTGCTATACTGGGCTAAGTGCCTTTTCAGCTCAAAAACCATTAAAAAGAGATTCCACTTTGTCAACCGCAATCATTTTTAAAACGATGCAACGGGTTGCAGACTGGCAGCTAAATACCTGGAAGAACAAAGGCTTTAATCATCGGAAAGCAGACTGGACCAATGGTGCCTGCTACACTGGTATTTTTGCCTTGGGTAACCTGCGTGGCAACGAACGCTACCTGAAAACATTGGTAGATATTGGAGACGAGTTGGGCTGGAATACCGGGCATTTGCGCTTTTATGCAGATGACTATTGTGTAGGACAAACTTATGCGCAGCTCTATAGCAAATTTAAGCAGAAAAAGATGATTGCTCCTTTTATGCTGCAGGCCGATAGTATCATTAGCCAGCCGCATGATGAAGCCCTAAACTGGAAAAACAATATCCAGAAAAGAGAATGGGCCTGGTGTGATGCCCTTTTTATGGGACCTCCATCCCTGGCTTATCTGAGCACGGTGACGAAAGATGAGAAGTATTTGAATACGGCCATTAAATTGTGGTGGAAGACCACCGAATTTTTGTATGATCCTTCAGAGAAGCTGTTTTTCAGAGATGAGAGTTTCTTCGCCAAGCGCGAGAAAAACGGGCAAAAAATATTTTGGTCGAGAGGCAATGGATGGGTGTTGGCCGGCCTGGTAGGGTATTGGAGAATATGCCAAAAAACCATCCCGACAGAACGAAACTGATTGCGCTTTATCAGGATATGGTATCAAGGGTAGCCGCATTACAGCAGCCAGATGGCAGCTGGCATGCTTCGTTATTAGATCCCGCAAGTTTTCCGGTTAAGGAGATGAGCGGTACCGGCTTTTTTTGCTACGCGATGGCCTGGGGCTTAAATCATGGTGTTTTAAAAAAACAGCAGTATCTTCCTGTGGTAGAAAAATCATGGAAAGCCATGGTTTCTGCCGTGCATGAAGATGGTATGCTGGGTTATGTGCAGCCCATTGGCGCCAGCCCCGATGCCGTAAACGCCAATAGTACTGAGGTATATGGCGTGGGTGCATTTTTGCTGGCAGGAACGCAATTGTTTGAATACCTTAAAAAGCAAAAATAGGCGACTTAGCATAATAAAAATGAAGATTGATATGAAATTACAATTCCAGGCTTTGATTAAATGCAGCATTTGTTCCCTTTTGCTGCTTTGCTTCACGGTAGATGTTTTTGCTCAAGCCCGGCAAGACACCTTACGTTTATTTATTATAGGGAATAGTTTTTCTCAAAATGCATCCGCCTTTTTGCCGCAAATGGCGAAAGAAAAGGGGAAAACACTCATCATCGGACGTGCGGAACTTGGCGGGCATTCCCTTGAGCAGCATTGGAACTATGTAGAAAAAGCAGAAGCCAATGCTGATGACCCCGCCGGGAAGCCTTATCATGGGAAATCCTTAAAAATGTTGTTGGGGCAAGGGAAATGGGATATCATCACTATTCAACAGTATTCTTATCTTTCCGCAGACTCTTCAAGCTACTATCCCTATGCCAGCAAACTCATTGCTTATGTGAAAGCATTGCAACCCCAGGCGCGTTTGGTGGTTCATCAAACCTGGGCTTACCGTGCAGATGCGAAGAAGTTTGGGCGAATAGCCGAAGGTAAACCTGCAACGAGTCAGCAGGAAATGTGGCAGAAATCACGCGCGGCTTATCGTCTTCTGGCAAAGCAGATTAATGCCCGGATTTTACCTGTGGGTGATGCTTTTGAAGCTGTAGCCAGCGACAGCAAATATGGTTTTAAGCCCGATCTTTCCTTCAATTACGAGCATCCTATAGCCCCAAATCTGCCAGATCAAACCCACTCCATCAATATCGGTTACTACTGGAATAAAGAAGAACTTGTATTTGATCCCAACCATGCCAATGATGCGGGGAAATACCTGGGCGGGTTAATCTGGTATGGTATCTTGTTTAATGATTCGGTTAAGGATATCAGATTCAAGCCTGAAAATGTATCCGAAGAGTTTGCACAATATCTTCGCCAGGTGGCCGCCCGTACCATCGGTAAAAATAGCAGGTAAAATAGTTGGAGGTATTAGCTTATAGTTCATTTGGCGTGTTTTTCGGCTTTCAATCTCAAGTTTTACTGAAATAAATTGCAGATATTCCCGATCTGTACAAAAACAAACCATTTCCGTACAAAAGTGAACCCTCCGAAGTGGATAAGGATATAGATTTGTGTAACCAAATAATAAACCTAACCAAGTATGACAAACCATTTCACAACTATCACCCTTATTGTAAATGAGGAAAACACAAAATCTGAATTACGAGCTATGACATTGAAATTGACCTTCCACTCAATTGGTATTGCCCGGCATCAGGTTTAGCTTAACAGCTTGAATTAAGATCGCTTTTGCAATGATTTCTTTTCTTCTTCCCAAATTCAGCCAATAAAACCTGTAAACTTTTAAGGGAGTTGATGAGGATACCTATGTGGTATCCTGGAGATCTGCTATGCGCAAAAAGCTAGAAATAGCCATGATATTATAATTCTAACCATATCCCATATAGATGATAAAAAATATAAACCTAAGATCAAAAGGCTGGCTTCTAATGGCTGCTGCATTTTGGTGTAAGGTGCAGGCATTGCCAGCCAGGCCCATAAAAATAGCCAGCGGCTTTGTTGCCGAACGCCATACATCGCTTTTTCAGGAAATAACCGGAACCGTTAAAGACGATAAAAACCAACCCATACCCGGTGCAACCATCCTAATAAAAGGCACCACTACCGGCGTACAAACCGATCTGGACGGAAAATATAAAATCAATGTCAGCCCCGGTCAGGTGCTTGTATTTTCTACCATTGGTTTTGAAAGCAAAGAAGTTACCATAGGCGCTGCCGGCGTAATCAACATCACGCTGATCTCTGCCAGCAGCTCCTTAAGTGAAGTGGTGGTAAATGGTTATTCTACACAAAGAAGATCGGCCGTTACCGCTGCCATCAGTACTGTTTCCGGTCAGGATTTATTAAAAGCACCGGTAACCAATGTGAATAATGCATTGGCCGGTCGCGTGCCTGGTTTGGTGGTGCAGCAAACTTCCGGACGTCCGGGAATTAACGGTGCAGCTTTGTATATCCGCGGGCAGGTATCTCCTTCAGCTACCGCGCTCATTATTGTGGATGGTGTGGAACGGACGTCTTTCGGTGATATCGATCCCAATGAAATTGAAAGCATCAACGTACTGAAAGATGCCTCATCAACTGCACTCTATGGTTTGAAAGGTGCGAATGGCGTATTTGTAGTGACCACCAAGAGAGGGGTGGAGGGACCGGCAAGGGTAACATTTTCCGGTAATCTGGGCATCATCAGCGCAACCTCCCGTCCCGAAATTCTGGGCGCCTATGAGAGCGCCATGCTGTTAAGCGAAGGGCAGCGGAACGTTGGTGAATCCCGAACCTTTACCGATGAGGATTTAGCGATTTTTAAAGCTGGAAATGGCAACCCCTTACTTTATCCGGATGTGATGTGGTATGATGAACTGGTTAAAGATCATTGGATGCAAAACCAGCAGAACCTGACCATATCAGGCGGAAGTGAAAAGGTAAAATATTTTACCTCATTTAGCCATATGCGTGAGGAAGGGAATTTTAAGGAATTTAAAACACCATTAGATTATTCTACCTCCCCAAGCTACAGCCGTTACAATTTCAGGGCCAGGGTAGGCATCGATCTGACCAAAACCACCAATTTCGAAGTTAACCTTGCCGGCAGGAACGAGCACCGTTACAGCCCGGCAGGCATGAGTGAATATAACGACCCGGCGGGGGTGGTCAGCAACGGTATTGAAGGGCTGGTGGGCCGCGCATTGAAAATGCCCTCATGGGCAGCGCCGTTTTTTAAAGAATACATCAATTCTGATGATCCCAGAATTATTGCCATGGATGGAAACTATAACCATATCGTAAACTATGGCCTGGGCGGGGTAAATGCTTTCAATCCTTACGCGTTACTCACCTATGGTGGATATGCCTTTACCGATAACAATATTGCCGAATCGATTTTCACCGTAAAGCAAAAACTTGATTTCGTAACCCAGGGACTGAGTTTTAAGGCTCAGTTTGGATACGATGCCACGCAATTATCCGGAAAGTTGCAACGTGGAAGCATAGGTTATCTTGAACTTGACAGGTCCAGCCTGGCATTAACGCCTGTGGGCGGTACCTATAACGATTTTTTCGGAGCACCTGCCTATTCGAGAAGTGGTTTTACCAAAACAAATCTGCAGTTGTTTTTAACCTATGGCCGATCATTTGGCAAGCATAATATCAGTGCCAATCTAATTGGTCAGCGCGAACTTCAGGGCTCGGCTGCGGCTGCCGCGCCTTATGCCAACCAGGGAATCATTTCGGAAGCTACCTATAACTACGGAAATAAATACTTTTTAACAGCAAGTGCAACCTACAACGGTTCGGAAAACTATGCCAAAGGCTATCGCTACGGATTTTTTCCGGCAGCAACGCTGGGTTATAACCTGGCCAACGAGGAATGGATGAAAAAATTTATCTGGATCAGCATGCTTAAAATACGTGGTTCAATCGGAAGGGTAGGGATTCCCAGTCCGGGTACAAGCCGTTTCTACTACCAGAACAGGTTCGGCGCGGGATCAAACGTAGTGTTTGGAAATCCAAACAGCAACTTCAGCGCGCCAACTTATACCCAGTTACAATATGGCAATCCGTTTATCACTTTTGAGGTGTCCTTAAAAAGAAATCTCGGACTTGATCTTTCTTTATTCAAGGATAAGCTAAACATCACCGCTGATATTTTTGATGATGAGCGCTCAAATATTCTAACTACCCGTTCGGCAACCAGTTTTGCTACTTATGGCGCTACAGTGCCAAGTACCAATTACGGGGTTAATTATAATCATGGATATGAACTATCAGTAACTTACCGGGATAAGATTAAGGATTTTACCTATTCCTTTACAGGCAACCTGAGTTATGCCAGAAACGAGCGGAGGGTACTGGATGAAGCGCCTGGTCTTGCAGAAAACCTGCGGGTAACAGGTAAACCGATCGGTACCTATTTTGGATACCACGTGCTCGGTTTTTATGCAGACCAAAAGGATATCGATAACAGTCCGCTAAACAAAATTACAGCTTATCCTTCCATACCGGGGGATTTTAAATATCAGGATGTTAATGGCGACGGAATCATTAATAACCAGGATGTTATCGCTATCGGGAATCCTAATATCCCGGAATACAATGCAAGTCTGAATATGCAATTTGGATATAAGGGATTTCAGCTATCAGCACTTTTTAACGGGGTGACAAATGTGAGTTCGAATGTTGTATTTCAAAGTGGTGGCCTCAACCAGTATTATGCACCAATGTTAAATAGATGGACACCAGGCAATACCAATGCAAGCTGGCCGGTAATTCGTCCGGGCCTGAATGCCAATCCTAATGAAAACCTCAATGATTTCACACTGCAAGATGCTTCTTATATCAAATTACGTAATGTGCAGTTTAGTTACAGTTTACCTAAAAAATGGGTAAACAGGCTTCGGTTAAATGGCCTTACCGTATTCGTTAGCGGCCAGAACTTAGTTACCTGGACAAATTTTTATGGCATCGATCCTGAAAATAGTTTGTCGGGAAATGCTTATGCCTCTTCTATCGCCACTATTCCGACTACTAAAGTTTTCAATTTTGGCCTCAACTTATCACTCTAATTAAAGGTTACCATCATGAAAAAAATCATATATATATTGTTTCTATTTATTGTCTGTATTGGTTATTCCTGCAAAAAGGATTTTTTACAGCGTGATGTGGGCATACAAAGCGATCTTGAGGAAGTTTTTAAAGACCCCTTAACGGCTTCCCGTTTTGGCGACTTTACCTATACTTTTTCCATCTCAGATTACGGTCGCTTGAGCGGATACAAGGGAATGACCTCACAATTTACAGATGAATCTATTGCCAATAATGGCCAGATCGAAGTGGCGGCCATGAACAGCGGTCAGTTTTTAGATCCGGGGGCTTCTGACGTAGCCGGGATTTACACCCAAATGTACAGGGGTATCAGAAATGCAAACCTGATGCTGGCCAATATGGATAAAGTACCCTGGACTGATCTTTACAATCCCAGTTATATCAAAGGTGAGCAACTTTATCTACGTGCTTATTTCTATTTTGAGCTGTTAAGGCGCTTCGGAGGAGTAGTAATATTAACCCAGCCACAAGACTTTATCGAAGCTTCCACAGACCTTCCACGCAGCAGTTATGCAGAAACATTTACGTTGATTTTAAGTGACCTGGAACAGGCCCTTAAGCTGTTGCCATTAACCAATACAGACTGGCCCAATCCTGCAGCGCAGGCTAACAGAGCCACGGGTGCTGCAGTAATAGCGCTCAAAGCAAGAGCCTTGCTTTTTGATGCCAGCCCCTTAAATAATCCGGAAAATGATTTGGCAAAATGGAAAAAAGCCGCAGAGGCCTCAAAGGCAATTATGGATCTGAATAAATTTTCACTGGAACCCAACTACGCCAATGTACTTACGGTAGCCAATTCTAATGAATATATCCGGATCTGGCCCCGTGGTGGCCGTGGATTTATTGGTACCTACCTAAGCGACTTTTTAATTCCTACAAGCTATGGCGGGGCACAATCTAACCTTTCGCCTGTTCAGAATCACGTTGATCTCTATGAAATGGCGAACGGGAGACCCATTAGCGATGCTACCTCAGGATATAATCCGCAAAATCCTTACCTCAACAGAGATCCAAGGTTTTACGTGAACATTCTGTATAATAATGCCACCTGGCAGGGACGGGCAGTACAAACCTGGCAATCTGAACCCAATGCGCAAGGCATTATCACCTATGGAACGGATATCAGTACCGCCACTTCCATAACCAAAACCAGTTATTACCTGAAAAGAATCTGGCCAGAGGCTTCACGTTCCGGCTCAACTGCATCAGCCTTGCTGAATTATGTTTTTTACCGGTATGCCGAAGTGCTGATCAATTATGCCGAAGCTTTAAATGAAGAAACAGGGCCGACTGCCGAAGTGTATAATGCCGTAAATGCCATTCGTGTGCGCGCTAAGATGCCGGTTTTGCCAGCTGGTCTTAGTCAAGCTCAAATGCGCGAACGCATCAGAAACGAAAGGGCCATTGAGTTTGCTTTCGAAGACATGCGTTGGTGGGATATCCTTCGATGGAAAAAAGGGCCTGAAATTGTGGCCCAGCCAATGAAAGCCATGAAAGTGATTAAAAATGCCAACGGCTCTTTCAGCTATAATGTAATCGAATTGCCCGCATTCAAAAAAGTATTCAATAACAACATGTATTTGTACCCTATTCCACGGGCAGAAATGAACAAGACCAGTGGGGCATTAAAACAGAATCCGGGCTGGTAGTTATGGAGTTGTACATCAATTTAAAAGATAAGAAATGACAAGATATATTAAATGTTCAGGGTTTATGCTGGGCATCATCAGCTATCTGTTAACCTGCACGGCCTTCGCACAAACTAGTGGTACGCAGGATACCGTTAGGATTGTGAAAGCGAACCGCACAGACTCGACAGATCAATTAATAGAAATTCCTTTTGCTACGCGCAGCAGAGCAGAACTAAATTATGCCCAAAGCTCGCTCCGTTACCATCAGCTTACACAAGTACCGATCAGTAACCTGTCGGGTTTACTGGCCGGAAGGTTAAGCGGATTTTTGTTCAGGTGGACAGGCAATCAGCCAGGTGGCGGAAATGTATCCTATCAAATCCGTGGAAAATCGTCCTATGCGCAAGGCGCAACGCCAGCTTTTCTGGTAGACGGAATTGAGCGTGATTTCGAAGATATGGATATCAGCGAAATCGAAAGTGTAACCGTATTAAAAGATGCTGCTGGTTTAAACTGGTATGGCCTGAATGGAGGCAATGGCGCAATTCTGGTCACTACAAAACGGGGAAAGATAGGGCAGAACCTGATTTCTCTTGATGCGCAGGGTGGTTTTCAATCTGCCGGCAACCTGATCAAGCCGTTAAATTCCTTTGATTTTGCTACCTTATATAATCGGGGGTTAACCAATGTGGGGCAGGCACCAGCTTATAATGATGCAGCGCTTGAAGGTTATAAAAACCATAACAACCCGTACCTCTATCCAGACAATAACTACTTAGACCGCTTTTTGAGCAAGAGGGCAGCTACGCAAAGATACGCACTTACCTTTAGCGGAGGGAGCAACAGGGTGCGTTATTTCAGCTCCGTGAGCTACTTTAATCAGCAAGGTCTTCTTAAGGAAACAGAAACACCGAACTACGACTCTAATTATGGATATAAACGTTATAATTTTCGCATCAATTTAGACTATGATGTGACCAAAACACTTACGCTGACCTTGTTGGCAGGCGTGAGGAGTGAAGTGCGCAATGATGTTGGTGATGGTACCAGCACGGTTTTGAGTAACTTGTATAACTTACCACCAAATGCTTTTCCGATTTTAAATGCAGATGGATCTTACGGTGGAACTTCACTTTTTCAAAGTAATCCCCTTGGTCAGTTACAGGCTACAGGATTTTCGAGGACCACCACTAATATTTTGCTTGCCAGTATCATGGCCGATCAGAAAATGGATTTTATCACTAAAGGCCTTTCGGCTAACCTATTTTTCTCTTATGATGGTTATGGTAATTATGGCGATGGCTTATCTCAGAATTATGCAGTTTTTAATCAAACCGTCACGCCTGTACAAACTTATCGCACGCCGGCGGTTATCGCCTACCGTACTGCAGCTTTCCAAACCAATACCAAAAATAATGAGCTCTGGTTTGGCCTGGATTACAACAGAACTTTTGCTACAGATCACCAGGTAAAAGCAAATGTACGGGCGCAGCAATATGTAAGTGCGGCGGTTGACCGGCTTGATTACCGTTCCCGGATGCTTGTAGGGCGGGCAGATTACAGTTTTAAGCGACGCTACCTAGTGGGATTTACAGGGAGTTACTCCGGATCTGAGAATTATGCACCTGGAAGGCGTTTCGGTTTTTTTCCGGCAGTATCGGCCGGTTGGTTAATATCCAAAGAAGATTTTATGAAAGGCGCTTCAGTGATCAGTTACCTGAAATTGCGCGGATCTTATGGCCGCTCGGGTAATATTGGCCCCACTTATGATGCGAATGGTAATGTAGTCAGGCTGCCATACCGTACGCTGTTTACCAGAGATGCAGGACCATTTCTAGGTTCTACTTTTTCCACTTCGACAACAGCCAGGCTGGTAAGCCCTGCCGGTAACCCCTTAACCACCTGGGAAAAAATCGATCGTTTGAACCTGGGTACAGATGTAGACTTTTTTAAAGGCGCACTTGCTTTTTCTGTTGATTATTTTGATGAAAAACGAACGGACATCCTTGGGCCTGCAAACTTGCCAGGCATCGTTGGGATTGCCATCGCGCAGGTAAATTCGGGCAAAGTAAGCAGTAAAGGATTCGATGCCAGCGGAACTTTCAACAAAAAAATTGGCGATGTGCTGATTAGTACCAATGCCAACTTTACCTATGCCAAAAATATCATTTTAGAGCGAACGGAAAATGTATTGCCCAATCAATCTACCATAGGACGGTATGTGAATGGCGGGAATTATTACATTGCTGAAGGTATTTTTCAGAGCCAGGCAGAGATTAATGCCAGTCCGAAACAAACCCTTTCGAGCCTTGTTGTGCCGGGCGATCTTAAATACAGGGATGTTAACCATGATAACATCATCGACGCAAACGATGCTGTCTCCAGCAACTACACCGATATTCCTAAAATATATTATGGCTTTGGCTTTAACATCCGTTACAAACAGTTTGATCTAGGCGCACAGTTTCAGGGTGTTTCGGGCAGAACAGTAGATATCTCTGATATTTTTTACGCAGGTCCGAACGGGTTGAATCAATTAAGCTTAGACACCTGGACGCCGGCCACAGCGGCTACTGCGAAATATCCCCGTATCGGAATATCAGACAATGGGAACAATACGGCAAACTCCACTTTTTGGCTGTATTCAGGTGATTTTTTGAAGCTTAGATCTGCCGAGATTGGTTACAGCACTCCTCGAAGCCTGAACGAACGCTTGCGCTTCAAAGGTGCCAGGATTTTCGTAAGTGGCAATAACATTTTCACCATCTCTAAACTAAATAAGCTGGATATTGATCCGGAAACACCCAACGCAGGCCGTTTCTCCTCTTATCCTTACGTAAAAACCTTCGCAGTAGGCCTAAATGTTAAATTTTAATTTAAAAATGAAGATGAAAAAGAAAAGATATGTAGTGCAAATGGTTTTGGCCATTTTGCTGATGAGCTTTGCTGCCTGCAAGGATGAATTTTTTGAACCTTCGTACAGTGAAGGCCCTGTTAATGAAGCAGCGATCTGGAATACCGACAGGCGTGTGCGGGAGTACTTAAACAATGGTTATAATTATATGCTGGCCAGGTATAATGTTGATGGCTCAGGTGCATTAATGGCCAGTGGAAGTGATGAAGCGGTAAACTCCAACTTAAACAGCAATGTAAACATCTTTAATAATGGCAACTGGAGCAGTTTAAGGACCTTCGATGAGCAATATACCAATCTTTATAATGGCTTGTGGGTTGTAAACACGTTTCTGGAACGATCACCCACGGCAGTGATTTTTCCGGCAAGTGATCTTCGCGGATTAAGAGGAGAAGCATTTTTTCTGCGGGCTTTATTACACTATGAGTTGTTCAAAAGATATGGGGGCATTGTTCTTGCTACCCGTTCCTTTTCGCCCGTAGAAGACCTGAATATTCCCCGCAATTCTGCTGATGAGGTGGTAAAACAAATTGTTAAAGATTGCGACTCGGCCATCAGTCAGATTCCTGCAGCCTCAACAAAAGATTGGGATGCTTCGAATTACGGACGTGCCACAAAGGCTGCGGGAATGGCACTAAAAGCCAAGACCCTATTGGTTTACGCAAGTCCTTTATACAACACAGGCAATGAGCTGCAACGATGGCAAAATGCGGCCAATGCAGCAAAAGATTTAATCGACTTAAATAAACACAGCTTGTTGAGCATGGCCTTGTTTCCCAACCTGTGGGATTACACCACTACAGCAACCTCTTACAATAATGAGGTGATTTTCGCCACGCCGGCAAGCAATACCAATGCGATTGAGGCCAATAATGCACCCATTAGCTTCACTGGCGGATTGGGCAGAACAAACCCGACGCAGAATTTGGTAGACGCTTTTGAAATGACCAATGGCAGGCCAATAACTGACCCTGCATCAGGCTATGATCCGCAAAATCCATATGCGAACAGAGATCCACGTTTAAACCAGTTTATTGTGGTTAACGGTGCAAATTTTAAAACAGGAAGCCTAAGCAGGGCTGTAGAGACTTACGAAGGTGGACGTGATAATGTTCCTTCCAATGTAAACAGTACAAAGTCAGGCTATTACCTGCGGAAGTTTTTAAGCGGTAATGCTACTTACAATATCACAGGTACCACGAGTGTAAGAAGACCCTGGGTATTGTTTCGTTATGCAGAAATTTTACTGATTTATGCAGAAGCGCTGAACGAATTTGGAGGTCCGAATACGGAGGTCTATAACGCGATAAATGCGGTGCGTAACCGCGCCGGAATGCCTGCACTGGCCGGGTTAACACAATCGCAAATGCGCGACAGGATTAAAAATGAACGGAGAGTGGAATTGTGTTTTGAAGAACAACGGTTTTTTGATGTCCGCCGATGGAAAGATGGCGAAAGTAAATTTAATGGCCCGGTTAGCGGAATGAGAATTACCAAGGTGGGTAATGCGTTAACCTATAGCCCTTTTGTAATTGAAAACAGAACTTTTACCAGTAAAAACTATTGGTATCCGTTTCAGCAATCAGAGATTAATAAGGCGAATAAACTCATTCAAAATCCGGGGTATTGAGTATGATGATCAGACTAAAATCCTTTGCTCAGGGAGGCAATTGGCGCTTCAACGAATGCATGAAAAGAGCATTGTTCTGCTTTATTGGTCCGGTTTTTTTATCGGCTGGAGTATATGCGCAGAAAACAGATCGGTTTATGGGAGAAATCGTTAATTATGATGAAAGTACCGTGCCAGCCTATACTTTACCAGATATACTGCTTACCGCAGAAGGTAAAAAAATTAAAAGTGTCTCCGCCTGGGAGAAGCAGCGTCGACCAGAAGTTTTAGCCCTGTTTGAAGAACATGTGTACGGAAAAACACCAGCTCGTTTTGATAGTTTGAAATTTGTGGTAACCAACGAAAACATGGTTGCCATGTCTGGAAAAGCACATTTGAAAGAAATAACAATTACGGCCTGGAACAGCGGCAATTCGGTATCGTTTCCTGTCGTACTGTTCATTCCCAACAAGCGGACAAAACCTGCCCCGGTATTTTTACTCATTAACAACCGCAGTAGCAGAAATACAGATCCGACGAGAATAGAAAAGAGTGATTTCTGGCCAGCCGAAACGGTCATCGATAGTGGATACGCCATTGCCGCCTTTCACCATTCGGATGTAGCTCCTGATCGCAAGGATAGTTATCAGAACGGCGTGTTAAAACAGCTGTTTCCTGAAGAACTAGAAAAAGATAATGGCATGAAAGCGATTGGCGTATGGGCCTGGGCGGCAAGCAGGGTAATGGATTACTTCAAAACGGATAAAGAAATCGATTTTAACAAGGTTGCATTGGTAGGGCATTCAAGAGGTGGTAAGACCGCTTTATGGTCGGCTGCACAGGATCAACGTTTTGCAATGGTTTTTAGCAGTTGCTCAGGCAGTACGGGTGCAGCGTTGGCCAGGCGTAAATATGGAGAAACTATAAGCCTCATTAATAAACAGTTTGGTTACTGGTTTAACAATAATTACAAAAAATACAGTAATGACGTAAACAGCTTGCCTGTTGATCAGCACATGCTCATAGGCTTGGTTGCGCCAAGGCCGGTTTATACCACGAATGCTACAGAAGATCGCTGGGCAGATCCTTACGGCTCATTTCTTTCATTGGTACATGCGGAGCCTGTTTATGATCTTTATGGTAAGAAGGTTAGTATGCCGAAGGAGATGCCAGCGGTGAACAGTCCAATTATTCATTCGGCTATCGGTTACCATTTTAGGGTAGGAAAACACGACCTCAATATCTATGATTGGACAAATTTTATCCGCTTTGCCAATCTCCACTTTAATCTCTAAGTTTTTTTTCGCCTAAGCTTTTTAAAAATTAGTAATGTTTTCTCCAATTACGGGATGTAACGAAAGATTTAAGATACCAGAAAATATGGTCTTCAGTTTCAAAATCGACACCAAATTAAATAGCAAACTAATATCTAAAATTTAATATTTATCACTATGAAAAAAATCATTTTCGGGTGGACTGGAAAGGTGACGCTGCTTGCTCTTCTTGGTCTCCATTCACTTTCCTGTTCCAAAATGGTGGAAGAAAATCTTTCAGAAACCTTTGATAAAGGCCCCCAAAAAATGGCTGTTATCGCCAGTAATGTGGTGATTAACCCGGTATATAACAGTACTGCGGTATTGCGAAATCCACTAAACGGATGGGTAATGTATGGTAAACGTGATGCTACTGAAACTTATTGGGACAGTCAGTTTTTTGTACCCGAATTGGGTACCAATGTAAAGGCGATCGATTATGCCTCAGCCTGTTATATCCGAACCAGCTGGAGATCACTTAATCCAAGCCCTGGGGTTTATGCCTGGAGAGACCTTAATTCGCAGATCGGTAAACTTATCAATGGGGTTAGAACCAGGGGTTTGCCTATCGCATTCCGGATCGTGGTAGATGGGCGCGACCAGGGAGAAAATACTCCTGCCTTTGTATTCACGGCGGGTGCTCAGTATTGGTTATCGAACCCTGCAGTACCAGCACAGAAGACACCCTTTCCACAGGATCCGATTTTCAGGCAATATTACACCACATTCATTGAAGAGCTTGCCAAAGATTTTAATGATCCGGTTCGCACCTCTTTTATTGATGCCTACGGTTTAGGCAAGTGGGGAGAAGCACATAATACGGTATATGCCGCTCCGGGGGTATTAACAGCTGCACAAACAGAAACTGTAAAGGAAGAGGTACTGGACTGGATCATGGCACTTTACAACAGGACTTTTACCAAAGTGCCGCTGGTGATCAACTACCACAGGTTAATCGGTCATCCGACAAGCTGGGGTGCAGCAAACCCAAACAGCAACCAGCTACTGGTGAAAGCGATTAATCAAGGCTATAGCCTGAGGCATGATGCTTTTGCAATGACCGATTATTACCAAAGCTGGGAGAAAAACTTTGCCGCAACCTGGAAACATAAACGCCCGATTATTATGGAGGGCGGATGGATTGTAACCGGTACACATCGCTATTGGATCGATTCAAGCGGCCAATATCGCGAAGGGCATCCTGAAGATGTGAGAAAAGCTGAATTTGACAGGTCGGCAGAAGCTGCAGTAAATATGATGGATTTTAGGGTTGGCGAAGTGGCTTCCTGGTTTCAAACCAGTTTTCCATTGGTACAGCGCTTCAATGCAGAAGGAGGCTACCGCCTTTATCCTGATCAGGTATCATTACCCAATGAGATCGCCAATGGAGCCACCGCTACACTGAGCCATCGCTGGAAAAATATGGGCTGGGGCTACTGTCCAAATAATATTCCGCAGTGGAACTATAAGTATAAAGTAGCTTTTGCCATCCTGGACACTGCTGGTGTGGTTAAAAAACTTTTTATTGATGAAAATGGAGAGCCTTCTAAATGGCTAAAAGATAACCCTATGAGTTACAACTTTACCACAACGGCAATTAACCTACCTGTTGGCAGTTATAAATGGGCGGTGGCCATCATAGATAAAACAAACGCCAACAAACCCGGTATTGCACTTGCTGTAACCGGAAACTTTAAAAACGGTTGGCTGGAATTAGGTAACCTGCAGATACAAGCCGAACCTCCTATTGGCCAGACGATTAAGTTGAAAGGTTCCAATAACCTGTTTGTATCCGGCGAAAACGGTGAAGTAGCCATGAGA